>Ga0247840_10000025_pt1 | contig 241878 bp, 168 predicted proteins | sample LaCruzMarch2015__FD_192404 | JGI IMG/M metagenome (GOLD analysis project Ga0247840, IMG submission 192404) | Freshwater microbial communities from meromictic Lake La Cruz, Castile-La Mancha, Spain - LaCruzMarch2015_17m | ecosystem: Environmental > Aquatic > Freshwater > Lake | place: Spain... | reverse complement strand
AAATAATGAAAAAAGCTTAGAATCTGGATTTGCCATTCAAAATAGCCCCTTTTGTTATGGGATTGGTTTTATTTTTTCTTTTCGATTACCCCTGCTTTTAGCAATGGTCACTACCAATTCACCTTCTTCACTTGTCTTTCACACACCTTACCGAAAACCCAAAGGCCTTGTAATTGTCAATCCGATCCATCCGGTCGCTGCCATTTTGAAAATACCTGCACCAGCCTGTTTCAGGGGCATAGGCGGTTGAAGACCAGAGAAACGTATAGCTTCCCAGGCTGTGAAATGTGCCCTTTATACTACGGTATCCCCCGGCCAGGGCTGTAAAACCACTCTCATTGGTCGCTCCAAAATTGGGTGGATCCCACGAAGAGGCCTTGGTATCCTTCATCTTCCCCGCAGCAATAAGGTCTCCGCCAAGAAAAGAGCTCAGGATATCCCAGTCTTCATCGGTTGGCACATGCCAGCCAGCCGGACAGAGGTTGCGCGTGTCGAGGGTCGTGTAAAAATTATATAAGTGTCCATAAGTTGATCCATAGCTGGCATCGTTTTCATAATTGCAAAAGGCGCCAGTGGTCAGTTTGTTCCATTGCGAATCATCTTTAACCATCGGGATTGGTTCACCGTTGTCATAGCGCGTCGTTCTTAAATTTTCAACCATCCATACCTGGGTGCCGATGGTCACCATGTGGTACACATTGCCATCCCTGTCCTCCACCACGGCGGGTGTGGGGCTTATTAAATCTGTAACTACGGCCTTTTCTTGTTTGAAGCGGTTGCAACTGGTCCCAACCAGGAACAGCAATCCCGTTAAAAAAATAATAAAGGTCCTTGGGATGACAGGATTCGACATAGTACCAATGATTGAAATTTGCCATAAAGATAAAGAATCAAATTCTATTTTCATCTCAGGTGATCATGATTCTTACTACTTTTACATCAATGAATTTCACGGTTATCATTCTCGCAGGTGGTCAAAGCTCACGCATGGGTTCGAACAAAGCGCTTACTCCCTTTTCCGGAAAACCGCTGATTGCCTATGCCATCGATGTTGCACGTTTGCTTTCCGGGAATATCCTCATCAGTGCCAACAACCATGATCTTGACTACCTTGGATTTCCGGTTGTGAAAGATGAACTGAAGGTAAGGGCGCCCCTGGCTGGCATTCATGCCGGACTTCGGGCCAGCAACACAGATTGGAACCTCATACTATCGTGTGATATGCCGAACATTACGAAGGGTCTGCTGGAGCGTTTATCAGCCGGATTAGACCAGCAGGTCAGGATGGTTTTACCCCTGCACGATGGCTTTATTGAACCCTTGTGTGCGTTTTATCACAGGGATTTAATTTCACTGATTGAACGTAATTTCAAGGAGGGGAAGTTGAGCCTGCTTGATCTTTGCGGAGGTGTGCCCCACAAGCTGCTCGACATGGCAGATACGCCGCCTGAGGAGATAGCTTTGCTTTTTAAGAATGTGAATGAAAAGAAAGACCTGATATTTTTCTAATTTAGCAGGATCAATAAAAAAGGGAAACAATCATTGCATGGAAATTTCACTGCTGTTTATTTTATCCTTGTTGCTGGTATCATTCATGTATTCAACAGTAGGGCATGGCGGGGCCAGCGGCTACCTGGCCGTGATGTCGATCTTTGCCGTCAGCACCCTCTATTTCCGGAGTTCAGCGCTGATCCTCAATCTCTTTGTTGCAGGGATTGCTTTCATCAATTTCCAAAGCGGTTTTAAGATCCGGTGGCGACTCTTTCTGCCATTCCTCTTACCTGCTATTCCTATGGCTTTTCTCGGGGCTCTTATTCACATTAACCCGGCCACCTATAAATTTATACTGGGGATTTTCCTGTTCCTGGCGCTGCTGCGGCTTCTGTATCGTCCATCCAAAGCGTATGCATTAAAACCGGCTCCCGGAATATTGTTGTCTGTGATCATCGGATCATTTCTCGGCCTTCTTTCCGGAATGATCGGGATCGGAGGAGGAATCATCCTCAGTCCAATATTCATCCTGATGAGGTGGTCGCAGGTAAAGGAGACGGGGGTTTACTCCTCCCTGTTCATCCTGTGTAATTCCCTGGCCGGATTGATCGGACTTCGTTTCAGCGGCATCATGCTCCCCCCGGACTTTATCTATTGGATCATCGTGGTTGTTGCAGGAGGGCTCCTGGGGTCAATGACCGCTACGAAATTTCTTCCGGTGAGGTATTTTAAAATTTCCCTGGCGGTGGTGTTGCTGTTTGCCTGTTTTAAGCTGCTTATTCCCTGATCCGTTTCATCCTCATGTTCCGAAAATCTTGTCCAAAGTTCATCATCATCTCCGGTTCCGGGAAGAGGGTTGGAAAGACCCACATGGCAACAGCACTGATACGTGCATTTTCAGTGAAGTTTCCCCTGCTGGCCCTGAAAGTTTCGCCCCATGTGCATGATTCACTCGGAAATACCAGATTAACGGCAACATCCGAAGGGATCCGGATTTTCCAGGATCTGGGCCCACATCATAAAAACAGCGGACAATTCCTCGAAGCAGGTGCTTCTCAATCCTTTTTCATGGAAACCGATGACGAGCACCTGCCCAAGGCATTTGACATCTTCATGAAGGAATGCAACCCGGGGAATTATCCTGTAATTTGCGAATCCGGCGCCTTAGGCAACCTCATCAGTCCCGGCATATTGATCTTTATTTCAGATTCCACGGAGATGCTGCGTGCAGATAAATTGAAAACGATTGAGCTTGCTGATATGGTGCTACCGGCAAGGTCATTTGATCCCCAAATCATATTGCGTCAGATCACCTGTGCTGATGGAAAATGGGGCTTCACCTTACCAACGTAAAGACCCCTGTTTCCCGTTGATTTTCCCCCTGCCCGCCGGCAATGGTATAATCGGCAATGAAGACATATGCATCCGCAGGAGCCGGGCCATTTTTTACGCGGCCATCCCACCCCACATTGATGTCGTCTGTTTCGAACACCATGGCGCCCCAGCGATCGTATATTCGCATTTTGAAGCTGGCAATGCTCACGCCGACGGGCATGAAGTAGTCGTTGAATCCGTTGCCATCCGGGGAGAAGGCATTTGGAAACCATAGTTTATAAGGGCAATTGGAAATCGTAATTGTATCGCCATACATGCATTCATCATAAAGCAGGTGCACCCAATAAATTCCCGGCTGCGAAACAGTATAGACCGGGGATCTGCTTCCGTCCTGCCAAATATAGGATTGGGCTCCTGAAACAGTTGCATCGAGTATGATCTGCATACCGGGGCATATGGAGGTATCCCTTCCGAGATTCAGCGTAGGTTTTGGTTTAACCTGCAGCGAGGTTTCAACAATGCTGTCGCATCCGGTGGAGGCGGGCAGCGTATCACGATATACCCCTGAAAGATTCCGCCATGCCCCCTGGGCAAAATAGGGCTGATTAAAACATATGGTCGTATCAACAGGGTTTCTTATTTCAGGGACAATATTCACTGCAATGGTATCCCATGCATCACACCGCGAAAAGTTCAATACGTGAACCGAATAGCGGCCTGAAGAGGCAACGGAAATAGTACGGGTAGTCTCTCCCGTTGACCATTCATAGAGGCTGTCGCCGGCGCCGGCATCGAGTACAACCTGGGTTCCGGTACATGCTGTGCGGTCGGGACCTAAATTTATGGTGGGCAGATCCACCACGCGCACATTTTTACATTCGGTCGATTGCTGGGGAGTTCCCTTGTTGATGATCAGCTGAATATTATAGTTGCCGGGAGCCGCATAATAAATCGGAGGAGGATCGGGACCCGAAAACGAGGCAATGGAGGCACCGCTACAGACAGGAAAATCGAGGCGGGTCAGTGTTGAACTGCCATTATTTACAACAAAACCAAACAACGAATCCCCGTCCCTGATGATCTCAGATATTCCATAAGGATTATTCATGATCCCCATGGGATTGGTTGCGAAGGTCGTTACAGGACCGGCCAGCCCATTTTCAAATATCAGGTGAACCAGTTTCCCGAAAGGGATGCAATCGACAATATAGCCATGAACCCGTTCACAGTCGGATACCAGCGAAATTCCTGCGATATTATTGAAGCCTGCAAGTGTTCCCAAATTCACCCCGACAGGAGGTGCAGTAAGCCCCTGTGAAAAGGTCAGTTTGCTCAATGTGTTGATATTTGTATTGGTCACGAAAAGATACCAGATCCCATTCTGTTGTGCCATGGTCAGGTTGGTCGGACTGATGAGATTCCCGATGTTTCCCAGGTTTGTAAACTGAGGGGTATTACCCAGACTGTTTCCAAATTCAATTCTGTGAATGGTTCCGTTTGGACTTCCATCAAGGCAAAAGCCAAACCAATCAGAACCCTCGCTGCAAATGGCAAGTCCTGAGCCTATCATCATCCCCGGTATTTCGACCGCGGATGCAACCGGGGTATTCAAAAGAGAACCGCCAAAATCGAAGATTACAAGTTTCGAATGATTCATGGCAAACGCGTACCACCCGGAATTGTCTTTTTTTACCTGGATTCCCCGAACCCCCTCGTCAAGCAGGCCGAAGCCTCCAAGATTGACAGAATTGAGCGGATAATTCACAAACGAAGACCCATAGGAATTGCGGATCAGCCTACCCCTGTTCGCATCGGTTATAAAGGTGAAGTAATTATCTCCGTCATTCACTGCTGCAATAAAATGCGCATTGCTGATGAGACTGACAGGATCCCCGATATTTTTCGCAACAGGCTGATAATAGGTGTTGCCGCTGCAAAAATTCCAATGGTATGTGGTTGCATCCTGCGAATAGTTTTGAATAATCACCGGATTCCCAAGACAAACAGTATCCGTGACGGAAAAATCGGCCAGGGCGACGGGATTCTTTTCAATTTGAGCCTGGTTGGCAATTCTGAATGAAAAGAAGATGATCAGGATTGCAAGGGTGTTTTTCATCCTGTACTGTAGCTTACCAAACAACAAAACACAAAGATAAGATTAATCCAAAGCATTTAATTTACAAAACCGTAAAGCGAAATTACGATTTCGATACCTTTGGCCTTTAGAATTTTTCCGGAGATCATTGTAATTATAGCCAAACTTCACATGAGAACAAGAATTTTACTGACCTTACTGCTGATTTGCGGCACTGCGATGACTGCCTCAGCATGGGTATATCCCGAGCACAGGAAAATCATGATCGCTGCCATCCAAAAACTTGATTCCAACCACCGTGCCCTCCTTGACCAGATATGGGCATCGGCCAGGAAGGGGAATGAATCGAGAATGTGTGCCGGTGTCATCGAGCCGGAACAGGGCGTAAAACCACAGTGTCTCGATTTTGCGGGATGGTGTGGAATAGCGGGCGACCACTCTGTTTCAGCATCAGATATGATCAATATTGTACTCCAGAGCGACTGGATCATGAATGTGGCCAATATTACTGCAAAACTGCAGGTTGGTCTCGACAACGCGCATAATCGCAGCGCACGTGTAAGTGAAGTAAGGGATTCGGATATCAAACTGCTTCGTGCCGATCCGGAATATGTTACCAGGGCCGGAAAGAACAATGGCCACTTTATGCTGGCGCTTCCCGGAGTAAATATCAAACCGGAGGAATATTTTGCTTTATGTTTCAAGGAGGGCACAGAGCTGAATACGGTTGGGACCTATACGTGGATGCACATGAGCGCACTGTCGAAAGCTACCCGTCTGAGTTCAAAGGATCTGACACCCGGCCAGCGTTCAGCCCTGGCCTTGTCGGTTCTTGCCGATGAAGCGTTTGCAGCGCATTTTCTCGAGGATAGTTTTACATCGGGACATGTCATGGGAATTTGGGGTGATGCGGCCAAGCGTAAAGGAACACATGATTATTACAACGAAGCCGGGGTGCATGTAACTACCTGGCAGGGAAGTCAAATGGTATTGATGGGCGATGCCACGATGCGCGAAGAGGATATCGGATGGACATCTGAGTCGATCAAGGCGAGCCTGGAGCAAATTTTGGATGCAGTGAGCGGAGCGATCAGGCTTGATTCGGCATTCGTTGAAAAAGAACTTATGCCGGCCACACCTGATACATTTAATGTAAGCAAGGCCATGGGTATGCCCATATGCACGGTGGATCCCAAAATGAGGATGTTGTGTGACACCGTATTGATGGCGACGCCGATTCCGGGTTTAACGGCCGGCTTGGGCGAATTACCAAGATTCCGGGCTGAGATAGGTCCATTTGTCGGCCTCAGTGCAGCAACCAGTCTCAATTATCTGAGCAGGGGGTTTTTTGACTATCAAACATGGGATGGTTTCAGCTCCGGGCTGGAACTCGGCCTACGCATTGGATTGGGAATGGAAGGGGTTCTGAACGAATCGGGCGATGGACTGGTCTTCCTCGATATGGGCGCCCGTATTGATTTGGGCTCTACCATGAGGGTTGATGAAAATGACAACAAGGAATTGCATAAGTTTGGCGATTTTGTTGCTGCCATTCCAACCCGTGACGCCTATTATGTCCGCTTGAGATTACCCTTTTTCCTGATCCCCGGCGACTTGATTCTTCTGGCGCCCATTTTGGCGCTGACATCTCCCAATACCATGCAGAAGGTGGTCGCAGCAGCGGGAAACGGAGGTTTGATTCCATGGCAATCGGGTTTGCCAACCCCAATCGGAAGATTCCAGTTCGTGCTCGGAAGAGAGGTGGGCATCAGCATGTATGGATCGGGAAGGGGACCGGATCCATACATGGTCATCGTTAAAAACATGGGTCCGCTTATTCCCGATGATGTGGGGTATTATTCTATGTATACGACGAGGTTTGAATTCCCGATCGTGGAATATCGACCCTTCCGTACCTACTCTTCACGACAGACCGGGAGTCTTCTTTTTCAGCTGCATGCCGGTTTTGATATACCGGGCAAACGAGACATCCTCATGGCCCCCAATGAAGGAACGTATACTGTGATGCCTGAAACAAATACCATATGGTTCGCGGGCATCCGGCTTGTTTTTGACTACCGCTATTATTTTTCCGGGAAAAAGAAATAATAGTTATTGCGGAGAGACTGGGATTCGAACCCAGGGTACACTTTTGGCGTACACACACTTTCCAGGCGTGCTCCTTCGACCACTCGGACACCTCTCCAGGATATCGTTTTGCAGTGCAAAGGTATTAAAAATATTGGATTTTCAAACTGTCATCTCGCCACGAAGAGAGGATTGCAGCAGTTGTTTCACGCTTTCTGATGAATAGCCGCATCCGAGGAGGTACATCAGCTTGGTAACGGCCGATTCGGTGGTGATGTCATATCCACCAATGATGCCGATCTTTCCCAGCCCTGCACTGGTTTCATATTTGCCCATCTCAACGGTGCCGCCCTTGCATTGGGTCACGTTAAAAACAATGATCCCCCTCGATACGGCGTCTTCCAGCTGATCGAGGAACCACTGAATGGTAGGGGCGTTCCCGGCGCCAAAGGTCTCAAGAATGACAGCCTTCAGCCCTTTGGTGTTCAGGATCGCCTCTACGGTGTTTGGTGAAATTCCAGGGTAAAGTTTCAGGATGGCAATGTTTTCGTCAAGCTCCTTGTGTACGCGCAGCTTTTTAAAATTTGGTTTTAGAATCAGATTGTGGTGATATTTGATATGAACGCCTACTTCACCCAGCAAAGGGTAATTCCCGGAGACGAATGCCTTGAAATTCTCTGCATTGAGTTTGCTGGTCCTGTTGCCCCGGTACAATTTGTTCTCGAAGCAGATGGCCACCTCAGGCACAACCGGTGTATCAATCTCCTTGGCTGCGGCAATTTCGATCGCATTGATGAAATTTTCGCGGCCATCGGTACGCACCATCCCGATGGGAAGCTGCGATCCGGTAAAAATCACCGGTTTGTTCAGGTTTTCAAGCATGAAACTCAGTGCAGAAGCGGTGTAGGCCATGGTATCGGAACCATGAAGGACCACAAATCCGTCGTAATCTTCGTACTTTTCTTCAATTACACCCGCCAGGTGAATCCAGAAGGCAGGATTCATATTCGAGGAATCGAGCAATGGCTCAAAGGTGAAGAATTCAATCCGGCAGTTGAAATTTTCCAGGACCGGTAGATATTTGTATAAAATATCAAAGGTCAGGGGTTTTAACGTCATTGTCTTCGGGTCCTGAACCATGCCGATGGTACCCCCGGTATAAATCACCAAAATATTTGTTTGTCCAATCATTTTTTTACTTATAAATTACGATTAACCATCCTCAAATCCTCACATCTTCAAATCCTCAAATCTTCACATCCTCACATCTTCAAATCCTCAAATCCCAAACAACCTTCGTGCGTTTGCAGTGGTAATTTCAGCGACCTTTTCCAGAGCGATGGCCTTTAATTCAGCAACTTTTTGTGCAATAAGCGGGATGTAGGATGGCTCATTCCGCTGGCCGCGATGCGGAACAGGTGTCAGCCAGGGTGCATCCGTCTCAAGCAGCAGATGTTCCATCCCGATGTTTTCAACCACCGTTTGCAAGCCCGAATTCTTATAGGTTACCACCCCGCCGATGCCGAGCATAAATCCCAGGTCGATGGCCCGTTTTGCCTGTTCGGTATGGCCGCTGAAACAATGGAATACCCCGCGGATGGCCTGATCGTTGCGGCCTTCCATGATCTCAAGTACAATATCCATGGAATTACGCGTGTGAATCACGACGGGAAGATCATATTTCAACGAAAGGTCGAGCTGATCACTAAAGGCAATCCGCTGTTCCGCCTCAAATGTTTTGTCCCAGTATAAATCGATGCCAATTTCACCAAGGGCCCAAAACTTCAGCGCAGGATTTGAGAGGTGTTCTGAAACGATATCCAGCTCATCCCGATAATTTTGCTTTACAGAGGTGGGATGCAGCCCCATCATCGGAAAACACACATGCGGAAAATCAGCGGTGACCTGTAACATCTTTTCATGATACCCGGAATCAATGGCAGGAAGCAGCAGATGCAGCACCTCATTCTGTTCAGCCCTGTGCATCATGGCTTCGCGGTCGGCATCGAATTCTTCTGCATACAGGTGGGTGTGGGAATCGGCAAAAACCATGCAATTTTAGATTTAGGATTTCTTGTTAAGAAAAGTGACGATCTCAGCCAGATCAATCTCTTTCATACAACGGAAATGTTTTTTCGGGCAGGAATGATGTCCAAGTTTGCTGCAGGGCCGGCACGACAACCCAATGACCTCAGCGATGAGCGAATCTGATTTGCACTCCGCCGGAAGATAGGGGTACATGCCAAATGCAGGTATGGTATTCCCCCAAACAGATACGACCGGCTTTTTAAATGCGGCAGCCACATGCATCAGCCCGGTATCATTCGACAGAACAGCCCCGGCCTGCCTGATCAGCGAAGCGGACTGGTTGATGTTAAAAAGTCCGCACACATTGAAAACCATTGTTCCTGTTGATCCGGCGATCTGATCACCCCGATCCCGGTCCTCTTTCCCGCCCAGCAGGACGACCGGCCGGGCAAGCTGCTTGCAAACTTCAATGACCTTTTCGGCAGGGAAAATTTTTGTGTTGTGTTTGCCTCCGATCACCATGGCCACGAATCCGGCACGATGGGTCGATGGGAGCATGGAAAATTCCACCTCATCTGCTGCCGGGATAAAATAATCAAGCCCGCGCCCGTCATTTTTTATATCCAGGGATGCCGCTGCCTTGAAATAACGGTCAACGATATGAACATCGGGAAGACAATTCAGCTTTAACTGAACCGCAAGCCACTTCCGGAGATTCAATTTCGGAAAGGAGGCATGGCTGACTCCCAGCCTGTTTTTTACAAAGGCGGAACGATAATTTTTATGCAGATCAACAATGAAATCAAACTCCTGCGATTTCAATTGCGGAATAAGTTCTTTGAAGTTGTGATCGTACAACCACAGTTTATCGATGTTTGGATTTGAACTGAGGATTGGCCCAAACTGGGTTTTCGTAAGGAAATGAACTTCAGCTCCATCCAGCTGCTGCTTCAGGCAACGGACAACTGCGCTGGTGAGCACAATGTCGCCAATGGAGCTAAACCGGATTATCAATATTTTTCTCACACCTATCACCCTGTTACCTTGTTACCCTGTTACCCTGTTACCTTGTTACCCTGTTACCTAATAAACGGATTATTCTCCTCCTCATACCCGATCGAGGTCTCCGGCCCATGACCGGGATAAACCAGCGTCTCTGCCGGGAGGGTCAGCAGTTTGTTTTTTATACTTTGCATCAGTTGTTCAAAATTACCGGATGGCAGATCGGTACGGCCAATGGTATCCTTGAATAACACATCGCCGGTAACTACAAAGCCCTGACTTTCATTGTAAAAACATACGCTGCCCTCGGCATGGCCGGGGGTATAAAGCACCCTGAGTGAAGAATTTCCCCAGCTTACCATCTCTTCGTCTTCAAGGAACCGTTTGGGGGGAGGGATCCGGTCGATCGAAAAGCCAAAGGAGGAGCCGATCTCCTTCAGGACGTGAAAAAGAAAGGTCGAATTTTTATGGTACTCCGGGTAGATCCCGAAGGTATGCGCGACATAATCATTTCCCAGCACATGATCGATATGGCAATGGGTATTGAGATTGCGCACAAGCTTCAGATTTTTCGCGCTGATAAATTCCTTCAGGCTCTCCTGCTCTTCAGGTTCATAACATGCTGGATCAATGAGGATGCATTCACCGGTTTCATCGTATAATAACCAGGTGTTGACCATAAAGGTATTGAAGACGAATTTTTCTACATTTATCATTCAGATAGCGGTGTTTTACATGATTTGCAAAGATAGGAAAATGCAGCGATGTGGCCGGTACATTGAAAATAATCGTATTTTAGCACCTCCAAAAAATCCCCTTGTACTGCCGGATATGACGCATGATGCATGCATGAACAGAAGAATGAATCGCTGGACTGGATCATGGATCATTCTTGCTGTCGTGCTGTTGCTTTCACTCTCCGGACAGGCTCAGTTTTACAATGGTTCACAGTTGACTTTCGGGAAGAGCCGGGTTCAGTACAATGATTTTCTCTGGCTCTATTTCCGCTTCGAAAAATTCGATACCTACTATTATCTCAATGGGAAAGAACTGGCGCTTTATACCAGTGAATATGCCGATAAGCACATCAAGGAGATAGAGGTGTCGCTCCAGTCGAATCTTGAGGAGAAGGTGCAGTTCATCATATTTAATAAACTCTCTGATCTGAAGCAGAGCAATGTAGGATTGTTCGGTGACTGGGATTATTACAATACCGGGGGGGTTACCCGGATTATCGGCGGCCGGGTCCTCCTCTTTTTTGACGGAAATTATGAACATTTTGATCAGCAGATCAGGGCAGGTATCGCGCAGGTAATTCTCAACAACATGATCTACGGAACGGGGATCGGGGCTCAGATAAAAAACAATGCTCTTTTTACTGTTCCCGAATGGTATATGAACGGACTCATATCCTTCATCTCCCGGAAATGGGATGCTGAAATCGAAAATCATGTCAGGGATGCCATCCTGAACAAGAAATATGACAAGTTCAATGGCCTTACAGGCCTGGAGGCGACCTATGCCGGCCATTCTTTATGGAATTACATCGCCATGAAGTATGGCGCTGCCTCCGTCCCCAATATTGTATATATGGCCCGCATGAGCCGGAATGTGGAACGGGGTTTTCAGTTTGTTGTCGGTACCAGTTTCCAGTCGGTGGTGCAGGAGTGGCTTGCTTTTTATAAGGAGGTGTACACGAACCAGGAGAGCGGCCGGACTACACCGCAAGGCGAGATGATCAACAAACGGAAAAAACCCGACCGGGTTTACCGAACGTTAAAAATCTGTCCTGACGGCAATAAGATAGCCTACACCACACATGACCTGGGCATTTATAAGGTATTCATCCAGGATACGGAGACCGGGAAAAAGAGGCGGATCTACCGCGGAGGATATCGGCTGGCCGACCGGCCCGATTATTCCTACCCACTCGTAGCCTGGCATCCCAGCGGCCGGGTGCTTGCCATTCTTGTTGAACGCAAAGGCGAAATCTGGCTCTATTTCTATAACCTGGATGACCGGAAATTTGAACACCAGATCATGGCTAATTTTCAGAAGGTGTTGGATATCTCTTACTCTGACGACGGATCCCTGCTGGTTTTTTCAGCTGTTCAGAAAGGGCAGTCCGACATTTTCGTATACAACATCGCTTCCGGATCACATGAACAGCTTACGAAGGATGTATACGACGACCTGAATCCCAGGTTTATCAATCATTCCGGCAACATTATCTTTTCCTCAAACCGGGTGAATGACACCGTTCGTTTTGATGACCCTGTGAAGATCGGCGACCTGCATTATTTCAATGACCTGTTTCTATATAATTACAGTGCGAAATCCGTTATCCTGCAGCGCCTGACCCATTCGCCCGATGCCCACGAAACCCAGCCGCAGCCATACGGGGACAACTATTTTTCTTTTCTGAGTGATCAAAATGGCGTTGTGAACCGGTATCTTGCCAGATACGACAGCACGATCTCCTTCATCGACACCACCACCCATTACCGTTATTATACAACCTCCTATCCGGTTACCAATTATTCCCGCAACATCATCGAACAGGATATCTCTCCGAAGGCAGCCAAAATAGGTGAAATCGTGTTTCAGAATCAAAATTACAAGATGTTCACCTCCGATTTGATCCGGCCTGCCAAAGTACCAAAAGCGGAGGTACAGCCCTCTTTTTTCAAGGTCTTCAAGCCGGCATCGGAGATGAAACCACCTGAACTGCAAAAACCCGACAGCAGCCTCAGGCTGGCTGAGCCATTTTCAGTCTCGGGAAAGAAACATTTCACGGTTGTCAGGCAAAGTGAGGTGGTGAAACAGATCCTTTCGCGGGTTGATACATCCGGGAAGGGCGGGTTACAGCCGGGAGGGGAGAATGCATTCGTGACAGATACCGTCGCAAACAATCTCCTCGCCCTCTACAAAGCATTGCAGGGAAAGGGATACCAGCGCGGCGCTGCAGGTAAGGATTCGGTGAATAGGTACAAAACGGCCAAGCAGTTAAATTACAATGTGGAGTACTACATTGACCAGATGGTCACACAAATTGATTTCACCTATCTTAATTTTGCCTATCAGCCCTTTACAGGAAACATGACGCCTGAGTTTATCAACCCCGGATTGAATGCCCTCTTTATGGTTGGGGTCACTGATCTGATGGAGGATTACCGGATCAGCGGCGGGGTGCGTCTGAACGTGAGCCTCATCAACAATGAGTACCTTTTTAGTTTTGGGAATTATAAGCGGCGCCTCGACCATCAGATCGTTTTTCACAGGAAAGCAGTAGAGGAGTTGGGGTACTATTCACTCATACGGCATAAGATCCATGAATTATATTATGTAGCTACCTGGCCGTTCAATCCGGTACTGAATATCAAGGGCACCGCATCCATCCGGTACGACCGCGCCATCTATCTATCAACTGATCAATACAACCTGAAAATACCCGACATCCATAATGTCTGGGGCAGTATCAAAGGAGAACTTACCTATGACAACACCCGCAGTCTGGGGCTGAACCTTTACCAGGGAACACGCTATAAATTTTTCGGAGAATATTACCAGATGCTCAATTCTTCGGGAACCAACATGATTGTGCTGGGTATGGATATCCGTAATTACCAGAAGGTGCATCGTACCCTGGTGTGGGCGAACCGTTTTGCTGCAAGCACCTCCTTTGGCGGCAATAAGCTCCTCTATTATATGGGTGGTGTCGATAACTGGTTATTCCCGACATACAATATGAATACGCCGATTGCCTTCGATCAGAACTATGCGTTCCAGACGCTGGCTACCAACATGCGCGGGTTTAACCAAAACATCAGGAATGGCAACAGCTTTTTCGTTTACAATACCGAATTGAGATGGCCCGTATTCCGGTATCTGTTCAATCGCCCGATCAGGTCCGATTTTATCAACAATTTTCAGGTTGTTGTTTTCGGTGATGTGGGAACCGCCTGGACCGGGGCGACGCCATGGTCGGAAGACAACCAGCTCTTTACCCAGTACATATACCGGAATCCGCTGTTTATCAAAGTTGAAATGCAGAAGGATCCCATTGTCGAGGGATTCGGTTTTGGCTTACGAACGAGGCTGTTTGGCTATTTTCTCCGCGGCGACCTGGCCTGGGGCATTGAAGATGGCCGCGTAAGCAGACCTGTCTTTTATTTTTCACTTAGTCTTGACTTCTAACCATGACCCTTCCTGAACCACGCATCGTCGATTTTATTGGAGAACATCATATTCTAACACTTGCTGTGGCCAGGGAGAATGTCCCCTATTGTGCAACCTGTTTTTATGCCTATCTTCCTGCCCAAAACCAGTTTATTTTCACCTCAGACCATGAAACCAGGCATATCCGGGACGTTTTAGAAGGAGGCAATCCCAACGTGGCGGGAACCATTGCCCTGGAGACAAAAATCGTTGGTAAGATCAGGGGAATTCAGTTTACTGGCTTGATGCAGGAACTGGAGGGAGATGAATTGAAAAAAGCCAGGTCGGCCTATCTTAAACGCTTCCCGATTGCCAGGCTGATGCCGGCTTTGAATCTTTGGATCCTGTCGCCCGATTTTATCAAAATGACGGATAATCGCCTTGGTTTTGGGAAAAAGCTGATATGGACGGCTTGAAAATCTCTGAAATCAAGATCAGCCGCACCATAAATGAATTATCAAAGTCTATGTTTTTTTAAGTCAGGCGGTTATCCTTCATACCCCCTGTGGATGTTAATAACTATATTCAGGTAAACCCACACTTCGTTGTATATTGCTCCCTCAAATTAATCCCCCGAAATTTATTGAAACGTTCGTAAGAACAAGGAGTTAGAAAAAATTAATCACATAACAGATAATCCTGTTCATGCATGGAAAACAATACCCTGGTAAATAAGGAAACGGATCATAAAGCTGATTATTATCAAGATGTCTTGGCAAAAAGGATCCGTCCGAAAGTTACAATTGAAGAATTGGAAATGAAAGAAAAGAAGGTAGAGGAACACAAACGCACGATTTATTCATTTGCAGAGGTAATTGAGAAATCAACAGCATATTTTAACGGTGATAGCCTGGCCGCCAACGTGTGGGCAAATAAATATGCCCTGAAAAATTCAGAAGGACATTTATTTGAGTTGACCCCGGATGACATGCACAGGCGTATAGCCCGTGAAATCGCCCGGGTAGAAAAAAAATATCCAAACCCGATGAGTGAGGATGAGCTCTTTGAACTCATGCGAAACTTTAAGTACATCGTTCCCCAGGGAAGCCCGATGGCAGGCATCGGAAATGATTTTCAGATTGGATCACTCTCCAACTGTTTTGTGATTGGCAATGAGGGGGCCTCTGATTCATATGGCGCCATCATGAAAACCGATGAAGAACAGGTTCAGCTGATGAAACGCAGGGGAGGAGTGGGTCACGACCTTTCGCACATCCGCCCGAAGTACAGCGAAGTGAAAAACAGTGCGTTGACCTCCACAGGAATTGTACCGTTCATGGAGCGCTATTCGAATTCAACCCGTGAAGTGGCTCAGGAAGGGCGACGCGGGGCGCTGATGCTGAGTATCTCCATTGCCCACCCGGATGCCGAACATTTTATCGATGCCAAACTGGAAACGGGGAAGGTGACCGGGGCCAATATCTCGGTAAAACTAACCGACGAATTCATGCTGGCCGTCGTGCATGATACTGAATTTGTCCAGCATTTTCCCATCGATTCAGATGCACCGGTGGTGACCAGACCAATCCGCGCAAGGGAACTCTGGAGCAAGATCGTCCACAATGCATGGAAATCGGCTGAACCCGGAATTCTTTTCTGGGATACCATTATCAGGGAATCTATTCCTGACTGCTATGCCGACCTGGGCTTTCGCACCGTTTCGACCAACCCCTGCGGCGAAATTCCCCTTTGCACCTACGACAGCTGCCGGCTGCTGGCCATCAACCTTTACAACTACGTCGACAAACCCTTCACTCCTGAGGCAAGTTTCGATTCCGAACTCTTTACCCTCCATGTTAACAAGGCCCAGCGTATCATGGACGACATCATCGACCTGGAGCTTGAAAAGATTGACCGTATCCTGGCCAAAATTGAAAAGGATCCGGAGGCTGAAGATATTAAAGCACGTGAACGTACCATGTGGCTGAATATCAAGAAAAAAGCCATCCAGGGCCGGAGAACGGGTTTTGGCATCACGGCAGAAGGCGATATGCTTGCAGCATTAGGCACCCGCTATGGATCTGACGATGCAACCGATTTTTCAGTTGAGGTACACAAAATTCTTACGCTTGAAGCATACAGGTCATCCGTCATGATGGCCCGGGAGCGCGGCCCGTTCCCCATTTATGATACCGAACGTGAAAAGAACAACCCCTTTATCATGAGGATAAAGGAGGCAGCCCCTGATGTTTATGAGGATATGGCTAAATACGGCCGCCGCAATGTGGCCATGCTTACAATCGCTCCAACGGGTTCAGTGAGCATACTCACACAAACAACCTCCGGTCTCGAACCCGTGTTTGCAGTCAATTACAAACGCCGCCGCAAGGTGAACCCAAACGATAAGAATGTAAAGGTCACCTTTACAGATGAAGTGGGCGATACCTGGGAAGAGTACAATGTGTTCCACCATAATTTTGTTACCTGGCTCGTCGTCAATGGGTACAATGTGGAAGAGGTATCCAGCATGGAGGAAAAGGATCTTAAACAAATCATCAAGAAATCGCCGTTTTATAAAGCCACGGCCAATGATGTGGATTGGGTTGCCAAGGTAAAGATGCAGGGTGCCGTCCAGAAATGGGTCGATCATTCCATCAGCGTCACTGTAAATGTTCCCAACGATGCCAAGGAAGAGATGATCAGCACCATTTATGAAACAGCATGGAAGGTTGGCTGCAAAGGGATGACCGTTTATCGCGATGGCTCACGCTCCGGTGTATTGGTGAATAACGATCCGAATGAGAAAAAAGAAAAATCCGAGATTGACGAGTTCCATGAAACCAAAGCACCGCACCGCCCCGACCGCCTGGAAGCTGACATCGTCCGCTTTCAGAATGATCACGAGAAATGGGTGGCTGTTGTAGGAATTCTAAACGGACGTCCCTATGAGATATTCACAGGGGTAGCCGAAGATTTCTGGATCCCAACCTGGGTTCAAAAGGGCTGGATTGTGAAAACACGGCCCGATGGTGTTGGGTCACGCTACGATTTTCAGTTTGAAGACCGCCAGGGATACAAAATCACCATTGAAGCACTTTCCCGTTCGTTCAATAAGGAATACTGGAATTATGCCAAACTGATCTCCGGCATCCTGCGCCATGGCATGCCCCTGCCTTTTGTGGTCAACATCATCTCCAAACTCCATTTTGAAGTCGATTCAATCAATACCTGGAAAAACGGAGTGGAGCGGGCCTTGAAAAAATTCATTCCCGATGGAACCAAGGCAGCCGAACATGCCTGTCCGAAATGCAGTGATCAGAATGGATTGGTATACCAGGAGGGTTGCCTTGTATGCAAGAGCTGCGGCTACTCGAAGTGCGGATAAAAGCTAAAACTTCTTTTTGTGGTAATCAAAGGTGGTGTTGTCACGCAGATCTTTGATTCTTTTGGCTATGAGTACAAAGGCCTGCATGTTGTTTTTATATAACCAGTCAATGGCCGCCTGCTTTCCGCGGCATGCATCGGCAAAAACAACCAGGAACGGGTGTTTGTTTTTCTGCAGCCATAGATAGGCCTGAACGTTTTCATCAATCGCCGCATCCAGGGCAGCCAGGTGGAAAAATTTGTTTTTAAACAACCAGGCTGTCGCCTCTTCACCGCCCCTGATGGCATGCGCCAGCGCTGCAACTTCAGGAAATCCGTTGTTCAGCAACCATGCTGCGATCTCCTGGTTGCCATTGACCGCTTCACCAAAAGCAAGCCAGATCTTGGCGGGATAATATAGGCTCTCCATAACTCGTCATTCGTCACTCGTCATTCGTCACTTGTCACTCGTCATTCGTCACTCGTCACTCGTCATTCGTCACGCGTATACCTGAACCTGAATCCCGGCCGCTTCAACTTTTCTGGCAATGGATTCCAGCTCCCCAAGGGCAATTTTCTCAAGGTTGTGCACCGGTGTAGCCCGGGCAATGGGATAGATCATGACCAGCGTTGGTTTAATCTCTGTCAGACGCTGAAGCCATCCCGCCACCTCAATTTCAGTTGTATTATCAACGACCTGCCCCTTGAATTTTCCACGCAGGAACATGCTCTGGATGATGAGATTATTCCTGAATTTCTTCAAATTTTCAATCAGCATGTCCAGCTTCACTGGTTCAACTGGGTTGTTGATGAGGTTAAACATGGGTTCATCCCCGGCATCCAGCTTAAGAATATTGTTGTCAAGTTTTTCCAGCGCTGCAAAAACAGCGGGATGATGGATCATGCTGGCATTTGAGAGCACAGTGACCTTTGCGCCGGGAGCATACCTGTTCCGCAGGGCAATGGTATCATCCACGATCCCTGAAAAATCGGGATGCAGGGTTGGTTCCCCGTTTCCGGCATAGGTGATGGCATCGGGGAGATGATTCTCTTTGACCAGTTCCTCAAGCCGCTGTTCGAGGTAGCTGGCCACCTCAGCGCGCGATGGAAATTGGGGATGCAGGGTCTGTTCGGGCGGGGTCCAGCCGCATTCACAGTAAATGCAATTAAAAGAGCAGTATTTGGAATGAAGCGGAAGTAAATTAATTCCGAGAGAGAGTCCGAGCCGCCTGCTGCGCACCGGGCCAAAAACAACATCATCAAAGAGAAATCCAGACATCCTGTTTGTTTATTGTGCAAAATTCCATATTTTCAACTGCAAATCCTAAATTAGTCAGAGTAAAAATGTTTACTTTTGGGCTTCAATGAGCAAACCGTTGATATCACTCAAAGAAATTAAAGCGCCCATCGGGGAACACATCGAAACCTTCGAAGGAAAATTCAGGGCTTCAATGAAGAGTTCCGTGCCGTTACTGGATACGATCATGCATTATATTATCAAGCGGAAGGGCAAGCAGATGCGGCCGATGTTCGTCTTCCTTTCCGCCGGACTCTGCGGTACGGTGAATGAAAGTACTTACAGGGGTGCTTCACTCATTGAGCTTCTGCATACGGCTACCCTGGTTCACGATGATGTGGTGGACGATTCGAATCTCCGCCGCGGATTTTTTTCCATCAATGCCCTGTGGAAAAATAAAATTGCCGTGCTGGTGGGCGATTATCTTTTATCCCGTGGATTGCTATTGGCACTGGAACAGGATGAATTCAAGCTTCTGAAAATTGTATCCAATGCGGTACGTGAAATGAGCGAAGGCGAGCTGCTTCAAATAGAAAAAGCAAGGAAACTCGACATCCGGGAAGATATTTATTTTGAGATTATCCGCAAGAAAACGGCTACGCTCATCGCCTCCTGCTGTGCCTGCGGCGCCTCATCGGTCAATGTCTCTGAAGAGCTTATCCGGTTGATGTGGAGTTTTGGTGAACATGTTGGGATCGCCTTCCAGATAAAGGATGACCTGTTTGATTACGAACGCAACAATGCCACGGGAAAGCCCAATGGGACGGATATCCGCGATCAGAAAATGACGCTTCCCCTGATCTACCTGCTGAACCATGCTGATTTCTTGGAAAAGCGCTGGATCATCAACACGGTGAAAAATCACCACAACGACCCGGAAAAAGTCTCCAGACTGATTGAAAAAGTGGTCGAACGCGGCGGGATCAGCTATGCCCATGAAAAGATGCTTGAATACCGGCAGAAGTCTTTGGATATCCTGCAGTCATTCCCCGAAAATCCCTGCCGTAAATCACTGGAGCAGCTGGTGATTTTTACTACGGAGCGCAATACCTGATTTCACCCTCCTTCAGGAAGCTTTCTTCAGGGTGAACCCAAACGTGGTTCCCACCCCGATGGTGCTGCGCACATTGATTGTTTGCTGATGGGCTTCAACGATGTGCTTTACAATGGCCAGGCCAAGGCCTTTCCCCTTTTTGGTGGCGTTCCTTCCCCGGTCGGTACGGTAAAAACGATCAAATACCCGAACCAGGTCGCCGGAATCGATGCCAATCCCGTTGTCTGTAACTTCAACAAGGAAATTTTCGCCCATGTCATAAAAGCTGATTTTGGTTCGTCCGATTTCCTGATTTCCATAGCGGATGGAGTTATCAATGATGTTGGTGAGCACCTGCCTGATTTTATCTTTGTCCCCTTCGACCATCAGCGGCTTGCCCGGATCATTCAGGACAAACTGGATTTCATGCTTTTGCGCCTTCATCTCCAGTGATTCTGTTACTTCACGGGTGAGGCTGACGATATTGAAGCGGGTAATTTTCAATTTCATATGACCGGACTCCAGCTGTGAAATCTCATCCAGATCTTCAAGGATCTTTGCCAGCCGCTCAATGCTTTTTTCAGTCCGTTTCAGGTATTCCCGGTTGATGGTCGGATCCTCCAATCCGCCGTCAAGCAGAGTGGAAACGTAACCCTGGATGTTGAACAGGGGTGTTTTCAGCTCATGGGCCACATTCCCTACGAAATCACGTCGATATTGGCTCAGCAGGTTGAGTTGTTCAATCTCACGCTGCTTCTCCGATTCCCAGTTTTCAACCTCTTTCTGAACATGGTCCATGAGGTTGCCTGCCTGCTGATTATAGGGCTGCTCCTTTTTTCCCGTCTTTACCGAATGAATTGATTTATAGATCAACCGGATCTTGCTGTAAATAAATTTTTCAAGGGTATACCGGAAAATGAAAAAGGTTATGATGAAAAGTACGATCGAAGTGATGATCAGTGTGATGTAGGCATACATATTAGAAAGGGCGCCTGTGAAAATGATTCCGACAGAAAGAAAAAACAGCATGATGTAACTTCCTGTGATGATCAGGGAGTTCAGCAAGGCCAGGTTTTTCGGTTCGTGAAATTTCATTCCTCTTCGAATTTATAGCCGACCCCTTTGATGGTTTTGATGCTGTCGATGTTCAATTTTTCGCGGATCCGGCGGATGTGAACATCAATGGTCCGGTCACCCACAACCACATCTTCACCCCATACATTCGAAAAAATCTCTTCCCGGGACACCACCTTATCCGGTCGGGAAACAAGGAACTGCAGGAGTTCAAACTCCTTGCGCACCAGCGTGATCTCTGCATCATCCTTCACCACCAAATAGCGGTCTTTGTCAATGGTAAAACCCTTGAGCTGGATTATCGCGTCATCCTCCCTTAAATGCTTGTATCTTCGCAGCAAGGCCTGGATGCGGCTGATAAACAATTTCGGCTTGATGGGCTTGGTGATGTAATCATCGGCGCCTGCTTCAAACCCGGCTATTTGGGAATAATCCTCCCCGCGGGCCGTCAGAAAGGCAATCAGCGTACCGGCCAGTTCGGGAATTTTCCTGATCTCATTGCAGGTCTCCATCCCGTCCATTACCGGCATCATCACATCGAGAATGACCAGCTGGGGCTTGTGTTCCATGGCCAGCTTCAGCCCTTTCAGCCCGTTTTTTGCTTTTAAAACCCGGTATCCCTCCCTTTCCAGGTTGTATCCGAGGAATTCAAGAATATCGGACTCATCATCGACCAAAAGGATCGTAATCTCACTATTCTCCATGGCGCTTGCAAATGTGGTGTAAAGGTATAAAACTTCAAGTTATGTTGTGAGACATGCAAGCCCCCCCGCGCAAAAATGCGCTTTGTTAGACGGGATCGCAGATTTTTTATACTTTTATTGAAAATTTGAGATGCGCAAGATTATTTTTTCCCTGTTGTTTATTCTCCCGCTTTTTGGATTTTCCCAGAAATTCAACGGAGGTTTATTGGCTGGTGGTTTGGTGAGCCAGGTTGATGGTGACACGTGGGGAGGATATCATAAATTTGGTTTCTATGGTGGTGCATTTGTCGGTTTGCAGGTATCCCGGCGCTCAGCCTTCCAGATGGAGATGGAGTATATTCAGAAAGGAAGCAGGCAGAATGGAGATACCATCACCAATACCGGAATGACCTATCTGCTCCGGCTACATTACCTCGAAATACCCATCCTTTACCAGTTTTCTTTTCATAAACGGTTTTCTGCCGAAATAGGTCCCGCCATGGATATCCTGATCGGATCAGAAGAGCTTGTCAATGGCTTCGACCCTCCTTCAACAGTTCCGTTAAGGCCGGTAACTTTAGCCGGGATCCTTGGATTTAACGGGTATATCACCAGCCATCTGAGGGTGAATGTGCGCTTTAACTATTCGATCCTGTCCATACGGAACGGTGTGGCCAATGGTTACCGGCGCATCCTGTTTGAGGTGGGTCAGTATAACAATGTTTTATCATTTGGATTGATCTGGGATTTCAAACCAAGAGAACTGTAAAAGGATATGTCAAAACATAAGATTATCATAGGAATCACGGGTGCCAGCGGCGCCATCTACGGCAAAATGCTGCTGGAACGCCTTCAGGGATTGCAGGATCAGATAGAGACCTGCGGGGTGATCTTTTCCGAAAACGCCAGAGCCGTCTGGAAATTTGAACTCGGGGAGGAGCCTGAAAGGATTGAAGACCCTCGGAGGATGGGGGCGGGGAAGTTTACATTTTATAAACCCGATAATTTTTTTGCACCCGTGGCATCCGGGTCGGCAGGGTATGATGTGATGATCATATGCCCTTGTACGATGGGGACGCTTGGGAGAATCGCATCGGGCGTGTCATCAGATTTGCTCACCCGCGCAGCAGATGTCATGCTGAAGGAACGGAGAAAACTCATTCTCGTTTCCCGTGAAGCCCCGCTCAGCCTGATTCACCTGAACAACATGAAACTGCTTACCGAAGCCGGCGCCGTCATCTGCCCTGCATCACCTTCATTTTACAGTCACCCTGCCACCATCGAAGCCCTGGTTCTGACGGTCGTTGACAGGGTGCTCAACCTTGCCGGATTTGACGTGGATAGCTATGCATGGGGATCATCACTGTGAAGCCGCACGAATGTTTCTCATCAATCGCGCGTATCCCATTCTTTTAACAGGCGTGGCTGCGAACATCCTGTCGAAATCAGCTTCCGTCAAGGAAAGCCACTCCTTTTTTCTCATCTGCATCAAGGGTTCAGACGGGGCGAATTCAGGAATCCCGTTAGGCACCGCGAAACGGTTGTAGGGGCAAACATCCTGGCAAATGTCGCAACCGTAAATGCGATCCTTCAGCTTTCCTTTTAATTCAACGGGTATCTCTTCCTTGCTTTCAATGGTCAGGTATGAGATGCAGCGCCGGATATCGAGCTGGTAGGGTGTATCAAGCGCCCCGGTCGGACAGGCTTTGATGCATTTTTCGCACGAGCCGCAATGGTCTGATTCCGGCGCATCGGGTTCAAGCTCCAGGGTTGTAAGGATGATCCCGATAAAAAAAAACGAACCTGCCAACGGATGGATGACCAGGGTGTTTTTTCCTTGCCACCCCAGCCCGCATCGCTGAGCCCAGGCTTTCTCCAAAACCGGACCTGAATCCACGAATGCCCTGGCATGCAGATCATAGACCGGACCCGAATCCTCGGATTCCCTGCCACTCAGATCCGCAGTGATGGATTTCAAAAATGCTATAAGCAATCCAAGCCGTTCACGCATCAACAGGTGATAATCGCGGCCATAGGCATATTTTGAGATGATAAAATTGCCGGTTCCGGGGATTTCATCCTGCGGATAATAATTCATCATAACTGCGATAACCGACCGGGCTCCCTTCAGTAAAAGCTCCGGATTTAAACGCTTCTCAAGATAGGTCTCAAGATATTCCAATCCAGCCGGGCCTTTCCGTTGGATTAGGCGGGTATATAACGCTCTTAGGTCCTCCAGCGGCTCATTTCGCGCCATCCCGCAGAACGAAAACCCAAGCCGCCGGGCCTCGGCACGAATCTGCGCTCCATTAATTCCTGTTGATTTTTTACCTCCGGATCCCGACATCAGAAAATCAAAAATTCGTCATTGGTAATTGGTAATTGGTAATTGGTAATTGGTAATTGGTCATTGGTAATTCAAAACAGTCTGTCCTGCGTCCCCGCTTTCATCTTCCCAAGATGCCGGTATGCCAGTTCCGTCACTTCGCGTCCGCGCGGCGTGCGCATGAGGTAGCCCTCCTGGATGAGGAATGGTTCGTACACCTCCTCGATGGTTCCGGCATCTTCAGAAACTGCGGTTGAAATGGTCCCCAGTCCGACAGGCCCTCCTTTGAATTTTTCAATGATGGTCATCAGGATCTTGTTGTCCATCTCATCAAGACCGTTTTTATCCACATTCAGGGCGCTGAGTGCATACTGGCTGATCTTCAGGTCGATTTTACCGTCGCCCTTGATCTGGGCAAAATCGCGAACCCTGCGCAGCAGCAGGTTGGCAATGCGGGGTGTACCCCGGCTGCGGCGTGCAATTTCGGCAGCGGCCGCCTTGTCGATGGGAACATCCAGGATCTCAGCAGAGCGGTGAATGATCTGGTCGAGGGTGCCGGCCTGGTAATAGTTTAGCCGTGAATTGATCCCGAAACGCGAACGAAGCGGCGCTGTAAGCAATCCTGACCGTGTGGTAGCCCCGACCAGGGTGAAGGGGTTCAGTTTGATCTGGATGCTCCGGGCATTCGGACCGCTTTCGATCATGATGTCAATCTTGTAATCCTCCATGGCTGAATAAAGATATTCCTCCACCACAGGGGATAACCGGTGAATCTCGTCAATAAACAACACATCGTTCGGCTCCAGACCGGTCAGCAATCCCGCAAGATCCCCGGGCTTGTCAATCACCGGCCCCGAGGTCACCCGGATATTCACCTGCAGTTCATTCGCAATGATATGGGCCAGCGTAGTCTTTCCAAGACCCGGTGGACCGTGAAGCAAAACATGGTCAAGCGCTTCATTCCGCTGCCTGGCGGCAAGTACGAAAATCTTCAGGTTTTCAACGATGGCTTCCTGACCTGAAAATTCGATAAACCCGCTGGGTCTTAAAGCTTTTTCTATCTCTTTTTCTGCCGGATTTAACAAATTTCCGGAAGGATCAAGGTTTTCATTCATCATCACAAAAGTAAATTAATTCTATCTATTTCCTTTGTAATTATTTATTCTATCTTTACGTTATTATTTTTTAAACCCCTTGCTATGCATCCCATTGTTGTTGCGGTCGATTTTTCGAATACTTCCATTCACGCTGTCGAGTATGCCATTTCACTCGCTAATAAAATGAAATCGGATATCCATTTGATATGGGTTGACAAGATCAGTACGCAGGAGTCGGTATATCCCGATACATCGAATGAAAACCGGAATGAGGCCAAAAAACGATTCGACGAATTAATCGCCCAGTACAGCAGTAAACTTGCAAAGGGTCTATCCATGGAGTATAAACTCAAAAAGGGAAGGATTTACCGTGAAGTGGATAACCTGGCCCGGTCGAATGAAGCAGAGTTAATCGTTACAGGAGCCCATGGTATTTCAGGATATGAGGAGTACTGGATTGGAAGCAACGCCTATAAAATTGTGACCTACACCGCCTGCCCCGTCATTACCGTACGGCATGACTTCAACATCAAACCGAAAATCGAACGGATCCTGGCCCCGATGGATGGCTCCAATGAATCGCTTCAGAAGATTCCGTTCATTGTAAAACTTGCGACACTGTTCAAGTCAGAGGTACATCTGGTAGCCACCCATAGCAGCCATTTAAAGTCCATCCAGCGGATAACAGAGAAAATAACGCAGTCAGCCGCTTCATACCTGCAGCAGCAGCAGGTTCGTTTTATCGAGGACAGCATTGTGTCCAATGATCTTACCAAGGCCGTTCTTTCATATGCAATCAATGTACAGGCTGATTTAATAGCCATCATGACCGAACAGGAAACACCCGTAAATATTTTACTTGGCGCGCAGGCACAGCAACTGATCAACCAGTCTCCCATCCCGGTATTGAGTATTCACCCAACGGAAAAGCAGAACCATACCCCATGAGATACCTGATCCTATCTGGCGCCGTTCTTTTAATCCTGCTGATTCGCCCCCCCTTTACCATGGCCCAGGAATCGGTTATGCCGGGAGGAGAAGCCGGGATTGTCCAGGATCCAAGGATCGAACAGCTGGTGAATAAACACATCCAGGCCAGCCAGGCCATAAAAACCATGGATGGATTCAGGATACAGCTATTCTCTGATTCCGGAAATAATTCAAAAACCAGGGCGCAGGTGGTGTATGATGAATTCATGGCTCGATTTCCTGAAACAGGCGTTTATCTTACCTTTAAGTCCCCCAATTACAAAGTGCGGGTTGGCGATTTCAGGACCAAACTTGATGCCCAGCGGTTTTTAAATGAATTGTCCGGCGATTATCCCAATGCATTTATCATAACTGATCAAATTAATTTACCCAAAGTAGATTGACCTAACATCCAAAGGATATGAATAAAATTATTGTGGCCATCGATTTTTCTGAATGCTCCATCAATGCATTCCTCCATGCACTCTCCATCGGGGATGCCTGTGGAGCGGAACTGATCCTTTTATGGGTTGAAAAAGCATCTTCGGAGAAGTACAAATACATTGACAAGTCAAAGGATCCCCAGAAAGAGGTGCAGCAAGCCATGGAAAACCTGATCGCCAAACATCAGCCGGACCATCCCGAACTGAAAATGTACTGGAAAATCAGGAAGGGGAAAATTTATAAAGAGGTCACTGATGAAGCCAAGGCGATAAAAGCCATGCTAATTGTCACCGGAACCCATGGTGCGTCGGGCTTCGAAGAATTCTGGATCGGAAGCAATGCCAACAAAATCATCTCAGCCAGTATATGTCCTGTCATCACCATCAGGGGAGGAATCAATATCAAACGACCACTGACAAAAATTGTTCTGCCCATCGACAGTGCAGAAGAGACGAGGCAAAAAGCTTCATTTGTGGGCTATCTTGCCAAAAAGCACCATGCCACAATCTATATTCTTAAATTGAATACCTCTATGCTCAAGGCGATGAGACAAAAGGTCGACCTCTATGCGGCGCAGGTAATCAGGCATTGTGAAGAGGAAAAGATTCCCTTCCATGTTGACCAGGTTGATTGTATGAATATATCCGATGCAACGGTTGTATACGCCAAAAAAATCGACGCCAACCTCATTGCCATCATGACGGCACAGGAAACCAAAACGTCAAATATCTTTCTCGGTTCCTATGCACACCAGATGGTGAATAATTCACCCATACCCGTACTGAGCATCCGCCCAAAAGACACACTGGCAGCGGGACAAGGGTTTTAATACCTGTCAATGCAATTCAGATCCTTGAACGCGGTCTTCAGCCGTTCAACCACCGATTTTTCACCCTCACGCAGCCAGGCACGCGGATCATAAAACTTCTTGTTGGGCTTGTCTTCTCCTTCGGGATTGCCAATCTGCCCCTGCAGGTATCCGCTGTTCTTTTTGTAGAAGTTCAGAACCCCTTCCCAGAATGCCCATTGGGTATCGGTGTCGATGTTCATTTTCACGACGCCATAGCCGAGCGCTTCAGCAATTTTTTCGGGCTCTGATCCCGATCCGCCATGAAAAACAAAATTGACCGGATTTGGGGCCGTATTGAATTTTTGCTGGATATATACCTGTGAATTATGAAGGATGACAGGTTCAAGTTTTACATTTCCCGGTTTGTAAACCCCATGAACATTGCCAAAGGAGGCAGCGATCGTGAAGTTGGGACTCACGCTTGACAACGACTCATAGGCATGGGCCACATGTTCGGGCTGCGTATAAAGCCGTGAACTGTCGATGCCTGTGTTGTCAACCCCGTCTTCCTCACCTCCGGTTACACCCAGCTCGATCTCCAGGGTCATCCCCATCTTGCTCATGCGTTCGAGGTAGCGCTTGCATATCTCGATATTCTCCTCCAGCGATTCTTCCGATAGATCAAGCATGTGTGAACTGAACAGCGGCTTTCCATATGTTTTAAAGTATGTTTCACCTGCATCCAGCAGACCGTCGATCCATGGCAGCAGCTTTTTTGCAGCATGATCGGTATGCAGGATCACCGGGATGCCATACATGGCTGCTATCTCATGCACATGCTGTGCACCTGAGATGCTGCCTTTGATGGCAACGGATTCATGCTCATTTTTCAGAGATTTTCCGGCGTAGAAGACACCTCCGCCATTCGAAAACTGGATGATCACCGGGGAGTTCACACTTTTTGCAGCCTCCATAACAGCATTGACCGAATCGGTACCAATCACGTTCACCGCCGGCAAGGCAAAGCGGTTGGCCTTTGCAATACGAAAAATTTCCTGAACAGCCTGTCCGGTTGCAACTCCCGGAGCAACTTTATCTTTTATTTTTTCTGACATAATCGTTTGTTTTAATTGACGTGTTCAAAGGTATGAAAAATAATTGTTTAGCTTCGTTTCCTCCAATTTAGCTATTTTTGTTTTTCAACATTCCACACAAAAACAGATGAAAATCAGCACAGTTATTTTGTTTGTGGTTTTTCCTTTTGCCATAGCTGCTGCACAGCCACCTCAGCCAGTATTTAAATCCAAAGGAAAGGTCAACTACCCGTTAACCCATGATGAGGAGACCATGCTCGATACAATCCAGCGTAAAACCTTTCTTTTCTTTCTAAAAGAACATCATCCTGAAATGGGCATTGTTAAAGACCGTACCGCAAAATGGGCTCCTGCCAGCATTGCCTCAACCGGTTTCGGATTGCCTGCCTTCGCCATCGGTGCCGAAAGAAAATGGATCACCCGCGACCAGGCAGCGCAGATTACCCTCCGGATTCTTAAATTCTTTGCCGGTTCAGTTCAAAGTGCCGATACAAATGTTACGGGATACAAGGGATTTTACTACCATTTCCTCAGGATGAATTCCGGAACACGTGAATGGAAGTGTGAACTTTCCTCCATCGATACCGGCCTGCTGATGATGGGGATCATCTTCGCCCGGAACTACTACACCCTGGACAATGAAGTTGAAAAACAGATCCGTTTGCTTGCAGCCATGATCCTTGGCAGGATTGACTGGGATTTTATGCGCATGCCCGATTCGGGTAAATTCGCCAACACGATCTCCATGGGCTGGTCGCCCGAAAACGGATTGCATACCTACGGATGGAGTGGTTATAACGAGGGGCTTTTCCTTTATGTATTGGCAGCCGGCAGCGGGATGGAAAATGCCGGAGAAAGTTACAAGGCATGGCTGAAATCGTACCAATGGAACACCCCGTACAAAGGACTTTCGCACGTAGCTTTTCCTCCTTTGTTTGGCCATCAGTTTTCACAGGCATTTATTGATTACCGCGGCATAGTTGATGAATACATGAAGGACAAGGGAATCGATTACTTTGAGAACTCCCGTCGCGCAACCTACGTTCAGCGGCAGTATGCCATCGATAATCCCAAAGGGTGGATCGGGTATGATTCGCTTTGCTGGGGTGTCACTGCCAGCGACGGACCTACGGAGAGGTACAATTCCGGGGATAAGAAGTTCCTGGGTTATGCCGGAAGAGGAACCAGCGGGCCCGATTACAACTATTTTGACGACGGAACCATCGCACCCTATGGTCCCCTCTCATCGCTGCCATTTGCTCCTGAGATCGTTTTGCCGACCATCAAATCAATCAATAAAAAGTATGGCCAGAAGTTATGGGGCAAATACGGCTATTATGATTCCTTCAACCCCACCGCCAAATGGTTCAACGATGATTTTATCGGTATTGATGAAGGCCCGATGCTGATCATGATCGAAAATTTCAGAACGGGGCTGGTCTGGAATTATGTGATGAAGGATCCGATCATCCAAAAAGGTTTAACCACACTCGGGTACAAGCCTCTAACCAAAACCCTGGATGAATTTGAAAACACAACGGGCTGGACGTTTATCAAGTCCGATGGGGTAAACCTGAAGCTCTCCAATGAAAAAGGATTGACAGGCAAGGCCATCCGTTTCGATTACGATTTTACCAAAGGTACCGGCTACGGCGGAATTCAGAAACTGTTCCCGATCGACCTTCCCGATAATTACGAATTTACCTTTTATGTCAAAGCCGAATCACCGGCCAATAATTTCGAGATAAAATTCATTGACAGCACCGGAAACAATGTTTGGTGGGTGAATAACCGCAATTATGATTTTCCAACAGAATGGAAAAAGATCCGCATTAAGAAACGGCATATCAATTTCGCCTGGGGGCCGACGACTGATCAAAGTTTAACGCGGGTCGACCGGATTGAATTCACCATTGCATCGTTTGTCGGGGGCAAGGGAACCATCTGGCTTGACGATCTGAAGTTTGAACCGCTTCAGCCCGAAACACAATCCTACCCTGTGCCATCTGTCACCGCTTCGTCATCTGTACAAAGTCATTCGCCGGAATTCATGGTCGATCATTCGAATGTATCATACTGGCAGAGCAGGGAGGTAAAGGATCAGCAGGTGATCATTGACTTTACAACCCGGAGGGAGTTCGGCGGCTTACAAATCAACTGGCTGAAGGGTCATTATGCGAAAAATTTTGATGTGCTCCTGTCGGAGGATGGGCAGCGTTGGGAGAAGGTCTATTCCGTTCAGTCAAATCGGGGAGAGGTCAGTTTTATCAGGCTGCCCGAAGCGGAGGCCAGGTTTGTAAAGATTGATCTTGCACAAAGCGCTTCTGATAAAGGCTTCGGCATAGGGGAGCTGAAATTTTTGGATATTAAAAGCTCCCTTTCGCTGAATGATTTTTTGATCTATACTGCTAAAAATTCATCGGTTGGAAATTACCCGAGGTACTTTCTTGAACAGGCATCCTACTGGACCATCACCGGGGTCAACAATGATGTGAAGGAGGCCCTGATCAATGAAGATGGCATGGTTGAGGCGGATAAGGCCCGATTTTCGATTGAGCCGATGATCAGGATAGGCGATTCGCTGTATAACTGGAGCAATGTCAAATCCGTTCAATCAATGGGACTATCTGAAGATAAAAGCGAATTTAACTTTGTTCCGTCGGTGACCTGGCATTGTCAGGATCTGAAATTTTCGACAGGCGTGACGGCAAGCGGCGAGGCAAATAAAAATTCCAGGCTGGATATCAGCTATGCCTTTGCGAACCTTTCGGGAGAGCCGAAAGATTTTGAGTTTTATCTTCTGGTCCGCCCGTACCAGGTTAATCCATACTATCAGTTCCTGAACCTGACCGGCGGCGCAGGTAAAATTCATGCCATCAAAGAAGATGGCCCTGTTGTGGTAGTGGATGACAAAGTCGTGCTGTTTCAGAAAAAGCCGGATTTCTTCACGGCCGGCACCTTTGATGATGGAAACATAGTGGACTTTATTCGTAGCGGAAATATTCCTCAAAATAAATCTGCATTAGATCAAAGCGGCCTGGCAAATGGACTGATCAAATATAGGTTTCACCTGAACCCGGGTGAACGTACTGAATTCTTCGCGGTAGTTCCGTTTTATCCTGAAAAATTAACGGCCGAAAATCCAGTCACTGAAAATGTCACGCAGGAGGTCGATAAAGCAACGGAATTCTGGAAATCGAAAACAGGGCATATCAAATTCAACCTGCCTGCATCGGCCAACAGGATTGTAAATACCTATAAATCAAATCTCGCCTACATCCTGATCAACAGGGATAAAGCAGGCATTCAGCCCGGTTCGCGTTCGTACGAACGAAGCTGGATCCGCGACGGCGCCCTGACTTCATCCGCCCTGCTGAAATCGGGCATCGTGCAGGAGGTGAAAGAGTTTATCGAATGGTATGCCAGTTATCAATACGAAAACGGCAAAGCCCCCTGCGTGGTTGATTTAAGGGGACCCGACCCGGTTCCCGAACACGACAGCCACGGGGAGATGATCTACCTGATCCGCGAATATTTTAACTTCACGAAGGATACAATCTTCCTCAGATCAAAAAACAGGAATGTTTTAAAAGCGGTTGAATACCTCGAATCGCTGATTGCAGAAAGATCAACGGCCCATTTTATAAACGGGAATGACAGTGTACGCGCCTACTACGGACTGGTTACGGAATCGATCAGCCACGAAGGCTATTCCGCTAAACCGATGCACTCCTACTGGGACAACTTCTTTACCATGAAGGGGTTGAAAGATGCCGCCGAGATCCAGAAGATCCTTGGTGAAAAAGAGGCCTATGAACGAATAGCAAAGGTGCGCGACACCTTTAAGGAAAATCTCTACAACTCGCTTCAGCTTGCGATGAAAACGCGGAAAATAAACTACATCCCCGGCTGCGTCGAGCTGGGTGATTTTGATGCTACATCTACGACCATCGCCCTGACACCCTGCAACGAACTGAACAACCTACCCAGGCCGCAGGTGTACAACACCTTTGAAAAGTACTATGAATTTTTCAAAAACAGGAGAGACGGGAAACTTAACTGGATGAACTACACACCCTATGAAAACCGATTGATCGGCTCCTATATCATTTTGGATCAGCCTGACAGAGCGCACGAGCTGATCAAATTTTTCCTCGATGATCAGCGTCCGCCGGGATGGAATCACTGGGCTGAAGTGGTCTGGAAAGATTACCGCATTCCGCGTTATATCGGGGATATGCCCCATACCTGGGTCGGCAGCGATTTTATCAATGCGATCCGCGCCATGTTCGTGTACGAAAATGAGTATGATCAATCGCTCGTTCTGGCCGCTGCGCTATACCAGGACTGGATTGATTCGCCTGCAGGAATGTCTGTCGAACATCTGCCTACCTATTATGGTGAAATATCCTACGCCATAAAAAAGGAGGGCAACAACTATCATTTTTCAATTTCCGGTGATGTAACACTTCCAGCCAACGGGATCAAAATCAGGAACTTTAACGGATCGAAACCTCCGTTAAAAGTAACCATAAATGGCATTGAGAGCAAAGATTTCAATGACAAGGAAATATCAGTTAACGTGATGCCGGCAGAGGTAGTTATTTATTATTGAAGGCTATTGAATTTATGAAAAATCAAAAAATAAATGTGAATGGAATTGAAATAGTTCTTTTAAAGCTAGAAAAAGAAGATTTTTTTTCCCTTACTGACATTGCACGTCATAAAGATGTAAGTAATACAGATTCTATTATTCAAAATTGGCTCCGAAACCGAAACACGGTTGAACTATTAGGTTTTTGGGAGTTGATGTACAACCCAAATTTTAAACCCCTCGAATTCGAGGGGTTTAGAAAACAAGCTGGCCTTAACAGTTTTGTATTAACACCAAAAAAATGGATAGAAGCAACAAATGCCATTGGCATTATTTCTAAATCTGGGCGTTATGGGGGTACTTTTGCCCACAAGGATATAGCTTTTGAGTTTGCTTCATGGATTTCCATAGAATTCAAATTATATATAATCAAAGAATTTCAACGCCTTAAAGAGGATGAAAACGACCGCCTGAAATTAGATTGGAACCTACAACGAACCCTTGCCAAAGTAAATTATCATATTCATACCGATGCCATTAAGGAAAAACTCATTCCTGTAGAACTTACTAAAAATCAAATATCGTTTGTATATGCCAATGAAGCGGATATGCTGAATATGGCTTTATTTGGGAAAACGGCAATGGATTGGAGAAACGAAAATCCGGATGCAGAGGGGAACATCAGGGATATGGCAACTATCGAACAACTGGTTGTCCTTTCAAATATGGAAAGTATCAATGCTGTGTTGATTCATCAGGGATTATCACAAAGCGAAAGATTGTTGCAACTCAATAAAATTGCCATTAATCAAATGAAATCGTTACTTGGTAACAAAACTTTAAGAAAACTAAAGTAATATACTTGTCACAAATAAAAAAGTGCAGGCAGCACGTAAATCAATTGGGAACCAAATGAAAGACCAGGAAAAACGCACGGATCACGCCACAAAACCGGAAGACCGGATTCGATTTACACAGTTGGCTGCCTATGGGGCCGGGGGGATCATTCCCATTGCCCTTTTCAACATAGCCGGAATACTCGTGGGCCTAATGGGCAATATAAGTCTCGGGCTGAGCGCATTCTGGCTTGGAGCCATTCTCATCGTCCCCCGTTTGTGGGATGCCCTCTCTGATCCCTTTATCGGTCATCTTTCCGATAATACCCGGACCCGCTGGGGACGCCGGCGCCCCTATCTGCTGATTGGCGGATTACTCGTGGCTGTATTTTTTGTCGTCATCTGGTGGATCCCAAAGGGCGACATGGTGCGCACCTGGTTCCCGTCGGATGCGGGCTTCCAATGGTTTCAGCTTGGCTATATTCTTTTTTCCCTGCTGCTGTTCTTCACTGCTGTGAATCTTTTTGAGATTCCTCACGGCGCGCTCGGCATGGAGATGACCACCGATTACCACGAACGTACCCGGTTGTTCAGCGCCAAGAGTTTTGTCGGCAATCTTTTTGCCATGGGCACACCCTGGCTTTTTGCCCTTGCAAGCATGGAAATTTTTAAAGGTCCCGGAGGAAATGAAGCCGATGGCATGCGTTACGTTTCCCTGATAATCGCTGCTTTTCTGATCCCGCTCTCTTTCTGGTGGTTTTTCAAATTACGTGAACCGGGATTTGTAAAGGCCGCCAAGCATGAAAAAACACCCTTCTGGAAAGACATGAAACATACCACCGGCAACCGGAACTTTATCATGTTGACACTGACGATCTTCACACTGGCCATGGGATTTAATTTCGTCCAGCTGATCGGGTCATATATCCCCATTTTTTATGTTTTCGGGGGAGATAAGGTTGCCGGAGCTTACCTGCTCGCGATCAACGGGATGATCTGGGCTATCACCGGGGTGCTGGCAGTTTTTCCCCTCAACTGGATCAGCCCGAGACTTGGGAAAAGGAATACCCTGACCATAGCCATCGTACTCATGTGCCTGGCACAGCTTTCCAAGATTGTCTGCTACAACCCAACCTATCCTTATCTGATCATCATCCCCACGGTGCTGCTTTCAGCCGGAATGCTGTTTTTCTTCACCCTTGGATCTTCCATGGTGGGCGATATCTGTGATGAAGATGAATTAAAGACCGGGTATCGTTCAGAGGGCAGTTATTACTCGGTATTCTGGTGGTTCATCAAAATGGGATCTGCCCTGGCCAGCTTTGTAACAGGTGTGTTGATCGTATTTACCATGTTCGATGAAACCCAGGTCACAAAGGTCGATAAGATACAGGGAAGCGTCAGGGAGATGCGAAGCATCGTTCAGTACTGGAAGGGATACCACGGGCTCGGCAGCACCAATAAGGAGTGGCTGGAAAACACGAAAACCAAGGTCGCTGAAGCGTTGACGGAATCAAAGGATTACATTACCTATTTAGGCAAGGAATCCTTGAAGGAGCCTGACGAGGCGAACCGAATCCTGACCGCATACCCGGTGGAGCGGAAAAACATACTATCAAATGCACTCATCACGACACAGGTTACGGTGAAAGAACTGGAACAGGTTCAATCACTGCTGGAAAACCTGGTGCCTGTGGCCCAGGATTCCCTGATGAATGCCACCGTCGCAAGGGCAATTCCGCTGACGCTTGAAACGAAACTTGTAAAGGCCAGGATCTATTCTTTTGAGCTGAGGTCGCACCTGGAAGCCAAATCACTGGAAACGAAAAACAGCAGGGAACACTATGACGTCATCATGCGCGACATTTCCGGGGTAAACAACCGGCTTGCCAGCATGAACCCGACATCATCCATGGTTTTACTGGACAATGAACTCGGTGCAATTGAAAGCAAAATCGTACCACTTACACAGCAAACGCCCTATACACTTTTAATGATGCGCGTGGTTGAAATCGGATTGCCCTTGCTTTTGAGCATCTTTTCAATCTTCTTTGTTCTGAAGTACTCGCTGACAGAGAAACGAAGCCACGAGATTAAGGATTTGCTCAGGCAAAGAAACGTGACCAATGACCAAAGACCAATGACCAATGACCAATGACCAATGACCAATGACCAATGACCAATGACCAATGACCAATGAAATTCAGTATTAAAGACGATAACTTTTATCTTGACGACAAAAAGGTTTTTCTCCTGTCGGGGGAGATTCATTATTTCAGGATAAAGCGCGAACTGTGGGACAAACACCTGGAAGCAGCCAAAGAAGCCGGGTTGACAACCATTAGCGCCTACGTTCCATGGGCATGGCACGAACCGGAGGAGGGGAAGTTTGATTTTGACGGCTCATCCTGCCCCGAACGCGATCTGAAGGGGTGGCTCCAGCGATGCCAGGCTCTGGGATTACATTGCATCCTGAAACCGGGACCATTTATTCTGGCCGAGTTCCGGGGGGCCGGACTGCCCGACTGGTTTATGGATCGGCATCGTGAAGAGGTCAAAATGCGCAACAGCAAAGGCGAAATAGTGCCGAGTGACGGCGTGAGCCTGTTTAATCAGAAATACCTGGAAAAGGTAACCCTTTGGTACGATCAGGTTATGCCGTTCATCAGGGCACACGAAATATCAGCAGGCGGTCCCATCATCATGATGCAGATATGCAATGAAATCGGCGTATTTTCCTGGCTTGCCAGGCAGGCCGATTACAGCAATGCGGTAAAGGATCACTTCATTGCCTGCCTCATGCGTAAATTCACAACGATTGCAGAGGTAAACAGCTTGTGGGGAACAAATTTCCGTGGTTTTGACCAGGTGGAATTACCCCCCGACGGCAGACTTCCCTATGCATCCAGGGCCGACCGTGGCCGTGATTATGAATGGCACTGTTTCTGGAGAAGCTATTACGGCGACTACCTGCGATTGCTCACCGCCAAGGCCAGGGAAAGGGGGGTAACCGTTCCGCTCTATCATAACCTCCCCGGATGGATCTATGGAAACGGCTATGAATTTCCGGTCAACATCACCATGTATGATGATCTTTTTGGGGATAAAAGTGAGATCATGTTCGGCGTCGACCATATTCCGGAATTCCTTTCGTACCGTAATTTGCACGACGACCGGATCATCAATGACATAACCCATGCCATGCAGGGGAACAAGCCGCTTTTTGCAGCTGAATTCCAGTGCGGCTCCCGTGAATATCACGTGGTGACGAATCCACGGGAGATGGAACTCTTCTATAAGGCCAGCGTGGCCAACGGCCTTACCGGCTGGAACTACTACATGTTCTCGCAGGGTCGCAACCCGCGCCGCAAGGGCTATTCCGGGGAAACCTTTTACTGGTTCAACCCGCTTACGGCTGAAGGGGAGCGCACCAGTGCTTTCCCCCTTGTCAAACGGATGAATAGGGTCATCAGAACCTCCGAAAGTCTGATCGTAAATGCAAAACGCAAAGCGGAGGTGTGTGTCCTGTTCTATCCGCCCTATTATGCAACGGAGCTGGAACGACCGGTTGACGGGGCAATTGAATTGATGTTCACACCTTCTGCCATCCGCCGGCCTGCATATTTCGACGGATTGCTGAAAGCGCTCCAGGTGCTGAATATTGATTATGACATGATCGACCTGAGCAAAGCTTCTGCGGATACATTGAAAACATATAAACAAGTCTGGGCCTTCTGCACCGACGAGATGAATGGCCGCGATCAGCAAACCATCGTTGATTATACCAAAGCCGGCGGCAATTGTGTTATTTTTCCATTTCTGCCCGATCGTGAAATGTCGCAAAAGCCATGCACCCTTATTCGTGACGCCTTATCCATATCCCCATCCGGAAATGAAATCATTGATTCTCCACTGATCGATATATATGATCTGAAAGATATCAAGTGTGCCAATCCGCTGGTTACCTATTCTGAAGAGTCGCTCGCCGGGGCGGAGGTGATTGCCCGCACGCTGTATGGCACCCCTTGCGGATTCGCAAAAACCCTTGGGAGCGGATCGGTGATTCACCTGGGCACATGGATCGGGTTCGACACCGAAGGACACAAACCGGTGTATGAGACCATTCTGGAGAGATCGGGTGCGAAACTCAGGCAGGCATCAGCCGGCAGCGATTGGATTGCTGTAAGGGAGCGTTTCACAAGCGACGGGTCAGGCATGCTTTTCATCGGCAATTACTACAACGAAGAGCAAACCGGTAAAGTGACCTACACCCATCCCGAAAGTGGAGAAGCCATTACGATTCCGTACACCCATTCCGAAAGTAGCGAAGCCATCACAATTCCGTATATCCAGGAGGAGATGGTTTGGCCGCCGTTGTACGGCGTTTTAACCCCGCTGTGCCTGCAGGTTTCCGGCGGACTCAAGATCCTGCACAGCACCTCTGATTTATTGGGGATTGAATTTTCTGACGGTTGTTTGAAGATTACCCTCTCCGGCGACCGTGACCTGGCCGGCGAGATCGTGTTCGAAGGTGAAGATGCGCAGAACCTCAAATCTGCAGCACTCGATGGGGAAGTTGTTAACATGGTTCGTGACGGTCAGCGTGTCGTGTGCAGGTACATCCACCACCACAAAAAGGAGCAGACCCTTCATATTGAATTGAAAAAAAATGAATATTGCACTTGATACATCGTCTGCCGGAATAAGTTGGGAGTCACTTATTTTATTTTTGGTGCCAACCTGGAATCAAATTGGGGCTAGCCATAATGATCTTAATTGGCCTAAAAAACAGACTGTTACGAAAGATGAAATTAAAAAGGTGCCAACCTGGTCTGAAAAAGGTGCCAACCTGTTACATAAAAAAGCATTTTATCTTATTGCAATACTATTTCTTGTAAGTAAAGAAATCGGTATAGATAATTTGATGAAGTGGATGGATTATAAGAAGCGGCAAACCTTCAGAGAAAATTATCTACTTCCATTGCAAAAAGCCGCACTGATTAGCATGACAAAACCTGAAAAACCAAACGATCCGGAACAGAAATACAAATTAACTGACAATGGAAGATTATTCCTGGCTGGAAGAATAGTTTAATTCACAGACCCAACAAGAAAATGAAAATTAAAAATTCCCATGGTCTTTCGTTTGATTTCCTTGAAAACGGCTCCGTTCAAAGGATTGAAGCTGGTCAGGTCAGGATCAGCCTGAAACCGTCAACCCCTTTTTCAAAATCAGGAGCCAACCTTTACCTGCGGAAAAGATCAAACCCCGTTGAATACACCGCATTGATTGGTCCGGGAAGCAACAGCAGTTTTATAGTAAACGAAGATTCGTTTATTGCGAAAGGAGGCTGGGCCGGGCTCGATTATACCTGCACGCTGCAGATTTCAATGAAAAGCCTGAGCTGGCAGTGGCTCGTTGATATCACCAACACCTCAGGAGAAGCAGTGGAACTCGAGCTGTTCTATGTCCAGGATGTCGGGCTGAAGCAAATATCGGACGGGCTGGTCAATGAATATTATGTGAGCCAATACCTTGAGCGGCGCATCCTTGAAGATAAAGACCATGGTTCCGTCATATGCTGCCGCCAGAACATGAAGGAACCTTCCGGTCATCCATGGCTGATGGTGGCCAGTAAGAACAGCGCTGTTGCAGCCAGCACGGATGGCATGCAGTTTTATGGCAAAACATGCCGGGAAACCGGAATCCCGGAAGGGTTGCTCACAGCGCAGCTGGGAGGCGAATATGCCGGAGAATCCTCCATCATTGCACTTCAGGAAAAATCCTTCATCCTGTCAAAAGGGGAGGATCATCAAAGTGTGTTTTTTGCGACCTGTATTGTTGATCATCCCGAGGCCACGTCAAATGAGGATCTGAACAAGCTCAAAGGGCTCCTTCTTGAGTTTGCAACTGAAGTTCATCCTGCAAAGCCAAGTGAATTGATCAGCCCGGTCAGAAACCTGTTCAACACCGCCGCTTTTTTACCGGTGGAGGATCTGGATGATGAAGAATTGACACGGTTTTTTGGAAATGAAAGGCGCCATTGTGAGGAGGAAAATGGCCAGCTTTTGTCGTTTTTCTGCAAGGAGAATGACCATGTAATCGTACGTACAAAGGAGATCCTGGCCGCCCGCCCCCATGCCCATATTATGCAAGCCAAAGCAGGATTCGTCCCCGATGAAAATATCGTCTCCACCACCGCCTTTGCCTTCGGCGTGTTTAATTCGCATCTGTCGCAGGGCAATACCAACTTCAATGTGTTCCTCTCCATCTGCACCAGCCAGTTTAACCTCGAACCTGAAACAGGGCAACGAATCTTTGTTGAGATCGATGGTAAACAATATTTACTTGGGGTTCCTTCGGCTTTTGAGATGGGGTTGAATCATTGCAGATGGATTTACAAATCCGGTGATCATTGCTTCCAGATTCGTACCTGGACATCTGTCGCAGCGCCCCAGGTAAACATGGATTTCAAAGTGATCAAAGGAAGCAAGGTGAACCTGTTGATCACCCATGATTTTGATCGTCTCAATGGCTGGACGATAGCCGCTGGCAATACAGACAGGGAGTTTGTTGCCAGACCAAAAGCAGGCAGCATGATCGCGCAAAAGTTTCCCGGGGCACAATTCAGAATGATCGTTCAACAGCTTAATTCTGATTATAAACCCTGCGGAAAAGAGGCGCTGTGTCCCGATTATCAAAGCGGTGGGTCATCTTTGTTCGGCCTCGAAGTGCGGGAACCATCTGATTTCTGTATGAGTTTCATTGGCGAAGTTTGCTCCGTCGCCAAAACTGTAGAAATTAAAGATTCTGATGTTCAATGGCTTTCTGATGGCCAGGATGGACAAACTGTTTGGAAAAACTTGTGTTCAAATCTGTCGCTGAAAGGAGATCATGCTGACTTCGCAGCCATTCATGAAATTCTTCCCTGGTTTGGGATGAATGCCCTGACCCATTACCTGACGCCATACGGCCTGGAGCAGTTCAGCGGTGCAGCCTGGGGAACGCGCGATGTATCGCAGGGGCCGATCGACCTGCTTCTGGGGATGGAGAAATATGATGAGGCCAGGCAGATCCTGCGCATCATCTTTTCAAATCAGAATCGGGATGGCGGATGGCCGCAATGGTGGATGTTCGACAGCTATGCAAACATCCGGGCAGACGATTCACACGGAGATGTTGTTTACTGGACCATCATCGCCCTAAGCAGCTACATCAAAGTCACCGGCGATCTGAAGATCCTGGATGAGGTATTGCCTTACTTCCATGAAGCGGGGCCTGACCATGCCGAGAAAACACCATTGAGCGAACATCTCTCCCGGCTCATCAAAATGATCGTTGACTCATTTATTCCGGGAACGGCGCTGGTTCCCTTTGGCGGCGGCGACTGGAATGATTCCCTGCAGCCGGTCAGCAAGGAGCTGGCAAGGCGGATGATCTCCAGTTGGACGGTTGAAATGAATTATCAGGCCTTTAAGCAGTACCAGGTTGTTTATGAACAGGCCGGAAACAGTGCAAAAGCCAACGAACTGAAGGATATCTGCGAACGGATAAAATCTGATTTTAACCAATACCTGATGAAGGATGGAATTGTTGCCGGATATGGATTGGTGGAGGAAAAGGGCAACATCAGCGTGTTGCTCCATCCGGGCGACGATAAAACCAACATCCACTACAGCATCCTCCCGATGAACCGTGGGATTATCAGTGAAATCTTTACCAAAGAGCAGGCCCTGTATCATCAGGATTTGATAGAACAGCACCTGAAGGGTCCCGACGGAGCCCGTTTGATGGACCGTCCGCTCAAATACAGGGGAGGCATTCAAACGATCTTCCAGCGGGCCGAAAGCAGCACATTCTTTGGCCGGGAGATCGGGCTGATGTACGTGCATGAACATATCCGCTATGCCGAAGCCCAGGCGCGCACGGGGAGGGCCGGGGCCTTTGTGAAGGCGCTTCGCCAGGCCAACCCTGTTGCCTACAGGGAGATTGTGCCCTGCGGGGATATCCGCCAGGCGAATTGTTACTACAGCAGCTCAGATGTTGCATTCAGGAACCGTTATGAGGCCGATGAACTGTACGATGAGATCAGCACCGGCAGTATCACGCTTCGGGGCGGATGGCGGGTCTATTCCAGCGGGCCGGGGATCTATGTCGCCCTGATTGTTTCAAGGCTGCTGGGTCTGCGTGTTGAATCCGGGATGGTGATCATTGATCCGGTTATGCCCAGGTCAATGGATGGTCTTACTGCTTCATTAACGCTGATGGGCCACCCGGTGACCTTCAGGTATGCAGTGAAAGAGGGAAATTTCGCTCCCAGCGTCATCACCATCAACGGTAAGCCGGTAACCTTCACGCATGAAAAGAACACATATCGCAAAGGAGGTGCTGTGATCCCGGCCGGCCAATTTTCAGCCATGCTCGATAAACTGGAAAACACCATTGAGGTAACGTTATAAAGCGGATTTTTTTCTTACCTTTGCACATCTATTGGCTCCGTAGTTCAACTGGATAGAATGGCAGATTCCGGTTCTGTTGGTTGGGGGTTCGAATCCCTTCGGAGTCACAAACAATCGTATAACCCGCATAAAATCAATCATTTATGCGGGTTTTTTCTTTATGGATGGCACATAGGTAGAAAATTTTGTATATATCAGAATATCAGGCACATATGAAGATATTTACCATTAAAGAGTTTATGTTCAATTTCTTACGAATACCGCTCTGTTCACGGATGTTTTATTTTCCCCAGATATAACCTTCAAATCAAAACATCACCTGGTTTTCCCGGTAGTCGGTTGTACCCATGTAACTATTTGATATTGTGTGTGATGATTGAAAAGTGATTACTGCCGGCATCACGTTGACCACCTTCCTCCGATTTTGGCTGACAATCATTTATTACCGCCAATCTACAATCTGATAAGGATTAACCCCGGATCACCGGCAAAGCCCGGGCAGATGGTCAGGATGTTTGTGAAATTTCAATAAAGATCTTCTTGACGTATTCTTTCATTCGTTCCATTAAGTGTATTCAAACAACACTTTTAGGTTCTTAAAAGTGTATCCATGATACATTTATTGGAAGCAATCAAGATGAGGCCTTACGAATTATTGAAATTTTTCTACAATTTCACGAACTTTTCCTTGTAAATGGTTCCAGATGATTCGATGGTTATGAAGTAGATACCGGCTTCCAGGTTTTGAAGGGGAATTGTCAGGCTTTCAGTCTCAAGGTGGTTACCGGGGATATCTTTCCTGGTTTTCCCTAAAACATCAATAACCGTTATGGTCACTATACCCGTTGGTACGCGGGCGAAGGAGATGGTAACAAAGTCCCCCGCCGGGTTTGGGAAGAGGGTCAGCCCTCTCTTTTCCTGGTTTCCGGGATCGATGCCCGCCGGATGGAGCTGGGAGAGGATCTTCTCCTTCCGCTTTTCAAGGAATGGCTTCAGTCCATATTTCACATGGGCTTTGTTGAATGAAGTGAAGGCATTGTTGAAATCGGCCACGGTGTATCCGTAGTCGAGGGTGCGGTAGGTGTCGGCCTCCGCCGCCTGCTGGATCAGCAGTTTCATTGCATCGATGCGCGGAAATATGGAATCGGGACTGATCACGGTGTTGGCAATGGTGTCGAGGAACAGCTTGTAGGTGTTGAAAAAGGCGGGGATGGCCAGCAGCTTCTGCGCCAGGGGAAGCGCCATGCCCGTGTTGATCCATTGGCGGCAGTCGCGGGTGGCCCAGTCGATGCCAAACCAGTCGACCCCAAAGGTGTTGTCGGGGTCGTAGGAGATGAAATCGAAGGTGGAATCTGCCGGGTTGTCGTAAAGGTAATAGTTGTTCTTGTTGTAGGCATAGTCATCCCAGTTGCCGGTGGCCACATCCAGCGCCAGCGCCTTCAGGTAATAATTGACATCCAGGATCTTTGCGATGTTCAGGGCAAAGGCCGCATTGGGCTGCTGGTTGAGGGCGCCGATCAGGTTCGCCAGGCGGGTGTAGTCATCGGCCGATTTGTTGGTCTGAAGTTCATACACCCGTCCGCCGGTCACCGTTGAATTCTCAAGATCCTTGTAGGTCTGCTGGTCAGGGCCATGGTACACCAGGTCGGCGGGGTAGGTGCACTTGTACAGGTTCCCGCCATTCTTCTTGTAAACCAGCGAAAGCCACTCCTTCTCCATCTCCTCCAGATTGGTATAGAGGCCATAGTAGGAGCCGTTGATGAAGAGCTTCATGAAGTTGGTTCGGCGCTCCACCATCCCCGCCCGCTTCCAGATATCATAATACAATTTCTCCCGGATCATGGTGGGATCATTGTGCTCCCCGTTGAGGTTCAGCTTTTTCACCCCCTGGTACTTGCGCCCCGAAACATATTCATTGAAGCTGATCTTGAACGATTTTTTCTGTGAATAGCGGGAGGTGTTTCCCCTGAGGCGGAAGCCGATGTTTTCGAGGGTGTCGCGTTTTACATTGTCATCGAACACGAACCGGGCAAGGAAATAATGGTCACTGAGCACCGAATCATAGATCAGCTTAAGTGAATCGGGCGGGATGGTGATATAGATGGTTGAAAGGCGCGCATCATCATAAAGGGTGTTTGTTTGCGCCGAGGCTGTTCCTGAAAGCAGGAGCAGGGCCAGGATGGATGTTGTGAACAGTTTCATTTGTATACTTTGCTAATGTTGTCAAGCTGGAGCATCTCTTCTGCTGTCATGCTGAATTTCATGGCGCCGGTGTTTTCGGCTGCATGGGTCGCCTTGGTTGCACCGGGAATGGCCACCACGGTATCGCCGCTGAAATGGATCAGCCAGTTCAGGGCGACCTGCGAAGGGGTTACATCGTATTTGACGGCCAGCTTTTTTACCAGCTCCGCCACGGGACGGCTTTTCTCCATCCCCTCCGGTTTAAACTGCGATGAGAACCTCCGCCAGCCTATATTTTTCAGCAAGGCCGGGTTATCGTGGAACTTGCCTGTGACCATGCCCTGCGCCAGGGGAGAATAGGCAATGATGGTGATTCCCAGCTCCTTCGCAGTCTCCATGATCCCGTTGGTCTCAATTTTACGGTTAAGCAGGCTGTACTGCACCTGGTTTGAGACCAGGCTGATCCCCTGTTTCTGCAGGGTCTCCCACGAACGGCGCATCTTCTTCGCCGAGAAGTTGCTGACGCCCACATACCGGATCTTCTTTGCCTTCACCAGCCTGGCCATGGCCTCCATCTCGGCCACATCGGAGGAAAAGCCAAAGGGCTGATGCACCTGGTAAAGATCGATGGGGTAGGGGTTCAGTGCCTCCATCCGCGTTTCAATCGTCTTCAAAATATTGGATGCACAGCGAAACAGGGGCCACCACTTGGTGGCGATAAACACCTCGCCCGGCTTGATCCCCAGCGCGGCCAGCGATTTTGCCAGGATCCGCTCCGAAGCGCCCTGGCCGTACACTTCAGCCGTGTCAAACCAGTTGATCCCGCCCTCCAGGCTGGTGCGTACCACCTCCCTGATAAGATCATCTTCAAGAGCGGGCCAGTATTTCCCGGCCATGTTGCCCTGCTTGCTGAATTGCCAGCATCCAAGTCCGATGGGGGTGATCTTCACTTCGGAATTACCCAGGTTTCTTAACGGGATCTGATGTTCCATGATCATGGTTTTGAGGTTAGAAGGAATCTTTTCTGGTCTTCAGGTAGCCCTTGCGGCTGAAGGTGAAATAGCGGGCAGGCTTGTGCGATACATCAACCTGTTTTTCATTGATGCGCACAATATACGGCATATTCGCCAGCTTCTTGCGGAAATTACGCTTATCGAGTTTGGATCCAAGGATCACTTCATAGAGCTGCTGAAGCTGCCCCAGGGTGAATTTTTTAGGCAACAGCTCGTAGGCAATGGGCTTTAACATGAGGTCGGTGCGCAGCACTCCGAGCGCCTGCTGCAATATGGAGAGGTGGTCAAATGCCAGCTCATTTAATTCTGAAACAGCACACCAGCGTGCATTCGATTGCAGAATAAAACGGGAGGCCTTGTCCTGGTCGATGTTGATGAGTGAATAATAGGCCACGGTGACCACGATCTCCTCAGGATGGCCGATGCTCCGCAGCCATTCCATGTCGCGCGACCGCCTCACCAGCCGTGTAGGCGACCCGATGGCCGAAAATTGCTTGAGGTAAATATGATCGAGGCCGGTGAGCTCTTTAAGCACCCGCGCGGCTGCCGTGTCCAGATCTTCGTCTTTGCGCACCAGGTCGCCCGGTAACTTGAGGTCATGGTACTCCGCTCCTTCAAAGCGCATGTTGCGCTCTATCAGCAACACGTTCAGCTTCCCAAAGTCGAATCCAAACACAACGCAATCGACAGAAACATGCGGATTGAGATTTTCCAGCGCATTCGAATTTGCCATCTCTCAATAATAAATTTCATTTTTTGCTAAATTAATAGAAAAATCCTTTTAATCTTTGCACCTTAGTGTTTTTATTACACTATCTCTTTTTCCAATTCAGCATAATTTTGGTAAAATGGTTGTTCCAATGCCTTCTCTGCCGGAAACAGGTGTTCCTGAACGCCTGAATTGTTGTTTCGTAAACGGCAGACAATCAACAGATAAGGCAAAACAAAACACACGGCATAAAAAAAGTTTTTAAATAATTGAAAAAGTACTTGGAAAATCATTTTTAATATCCATACCTTAGTGTCGAAATTACACTATGTATTTTATGTTATGGCTTCACTAGAACTAAAATGCATAAAAATGTATTATATTTGCGATAGATTACCTAGTTATTAACCATTTAAATTCAAACAACGATGAAAAATGTTTCAAAATTCAGTTGGATGTTTTTTCTTTTGATCATCCCGCTTATCATCTCCTGTAAAAAGACAACCACAGAACCGGATGTCATTGCCAGTTTCACCTTTAAGGTGGATGCTGCTGATTTTAAAAAAGTTGCATTTACAAGCGCAGCACAAAACTATGCTTCATTGTTTTGGGAATTCGGTGACAATACCACATCCACCGAAATCAATCCTGTACATACCTATGCAGCTGTTCAGTCGTACACTGTAAAACTGACTGCTGTTTCTCCAAGCGGAGTTAAAGATGTACTGAGCCAGGTGATCTCCATCAGCGACCCGAATGCTGAGCTGACCAAACTCGTAGGCGAAACATCCAAAACATGGAAACTCCTGCGGAGTGTTGCTACCCTTCGTTATCCGCTCGAAGTCGGGCCGGCAGATCATTCGACCATCTGGTGGGCCATGGGTAAAGACAATGACGAGCTTGCCAAGCGTCCCTGCATGTTGAATGATGAGTGGACATTTACCCGTGCAGGTTTAAAAATGGACTTTGATGCCAAGGGAGATTACTGGGCAGAGGGTGGCGTTTTTATGCCTGAAAATATTTGTGCAAGTACCGATCAGATGCTGGGACCCAATGGGGAAGACCTTTCAGCGTGGGGCAGCGGAAGCCATACCTTTGTGCTGACTCCCGGAACGACACCCACCTTACAGGTAGTAGGACTTGGAGCCTACCTTGGCTTATCAAAGGTGGCTACAAGCAGTGAAGTAAAGCTTCCACAGGAATCAGTTACATATGAAATCATCAAACTGACCGATGGACCCATCGACACCCTGATTATTCAAACAAATTACATGACCGGTGGAGCGGCCCCGCAACCAGCCTACTGGCGATTTGTTCTCATGCACTATGACAACCCTGCCGATGAACCCCCCATTCCGGGAAACAAGCCCATCGCAGCCTTCACAACCACCATCACCGGTCTCACGGTCGTTTGTGCCAATACCTCAACTGAAGCGCAAACCTATCTTTGGGATTTTGGTGACGGTACAACCTCCACAGAGTTGAACCCAACCCATACCTACAGCGGAGATGGCTATTATGAAATGGTTCTGACGGCTACCAATGCCAATGGATCCTCCACGGCAACCCAGGCAAATTTCCTGGTTACCAATTCACCTGTGTTGACAGATGCCTTGTTGCAGGGGGCTGCCTGGAAAGTGGCCGTCGGGAACAAGACCGTTATCGTGGGCCCGGGTATGGGCAATGGTGACTGGTGGACTTTGCCTAAAGCCTTCCTGACCGGTGGCACCGGTGCAGATGACTGGACATGCATGCCGGATGATCAGTTCACCTTCGGCGCTGGTGGCGTTTTCACGTATAACACCATGGGCAGTGCGCGCAATGACGGATATATGGGTACTCCCAACGGATGTTTCAGTGATGCACAGATTGCAGCAAGTGCACTTGGCTCCGGCTTTGGCAGCGCAACGCATGCATACACCTTCACTCCGGAATCCGGAACCGCCAGGGCTACGATCACCCTGACGAACGGCACACTGACAGGCGGAGGTCCGGGTGTTGCATTCCTCGGATTCTACAAAGGATACAACGGTATCGCAAGTTCCGTTAAGGGCGGGGAAAACAATGGTGCCGACCCTGCAAATTTCGGTTCGGCTACAAATACCTATGAGGTTATGGCCTATACAAAAAATGCAACGAAAGAGTATTTGTTTGTATCAGTCGACATCTCTGGCGCCCATGACGGATCGGCCGCCTGGTCTATGATTCTGGAACGCTAATTGTAATTGTCATTTAATTGATTGACAAAAAACAGGAGTGGGCCAGATCCGGCTTCACTCCTGTTTTTTTTCAGTATCATTGCCTTATTCATTTAACACATGCCGCATGAGATCACTGATGTTTTTCGCCCTCCTCTTATTTGCACAGTTCTTGTGCGTTGCCCAGCAGGAAACGCTTGTATGGAGTGATGAATTCGAAGGAACCGGGGCCCCTGATCCGGCAAACTGGTCCTACGATCTGGGCGCCGGAGGATGGGGAAACAACGAGGTACAGACCTATACAAACTCCACTCAGAATTCGCGGCAGGAAAATGGCATGCTGATCATCGATGCCAAAAAGCAGGGATATACCTGGACATCGGCCAGGCTGATAACCAACAACAAACACGAATTCAAATACGGCCGCGTGGTATTCCGCGCTAAACTTCCCGTTGGATCCGGAACCTGGCCGGCACTGTGGATGCTTGGTGAAAACTTTGCCACCAAGGGCTGGCCCGCCTGCGGCGAAATCGATATCCTGGAGCATGTTGGCAAGGATCCGGGCTGGGTTCGCAGCGCCCTGCATACCCCTTCAAGCCACGGAGCCACCGTAAATACCCAGGGAAAATTCATCTCTTCCTGCCAGACTGAATTTCACACCTATGAAATCAAATGGAGCTACAATAAAATTGAATTCCGGATTGACAGCGTGCCTTTTTATACCTACGCTCCGGCAGTGCGCAATCTCTCCACCTGGCCCTTCGACCTCCCTTTTTTCCTGATCATGAACATTGCCATGGGTGGAAACATGGGAAGCGATCCCCAATATGAAACCGGCGGGTTAAAGAATGGCATCGACCCTTCGCTCTATCTGGCAACAATGATGATCGATTATGTAAGGGTATACCAGTACCCGGCATCGACCGAAGATCCAAAGGATGGCAGCAACAATCAGGACAAGGACCATTCCTTTCTTTTCCCCAATCCTACCGATGGAAAACTCCGGATCGATCTTCCCTTCGGAACATCTGCCACCGGCACCGTGTACAACCTATATGGTATAGGTGTATTTCAGTTTACCGCCGTTAAGCCAAACACACTGATCGATCTCTCAGCCCTTGCAAAAGGAATGTATTGCATCGCATTGAATTCAGAAGGAAAAATATCTACAAATAAACTGATAATCAGGTAATTCGTAAAACATATCCATTATGAACAGGTTGTTTACTTTGTTTTTTTTCACCATTTTGTCCATCTCCGTGTTCGGGCAGGGCAGGACGATCACCGGTAAAGTTACTGATGCCGGCGGGCTTGGAATACCCGGCGTTACCGTTCAGTTGAAAGGGACCTCACTGGGAACCGTTACAGATGTGAATGGCGCCTACCAGATCAAGGTTACCAACGAGGTGATCAAGTTCAGCTGTATCGGGTATGTTACACAGGAGATCGCCGTGACGAACCAGGTCACCATCGATGTGGTGCTGCTTGAAGAGACCACCACGCTCAACGAAGTGGTGATCATCGGGTATGGCACCCAGATGAAAAAAGATTTAACCACGGCAGTATCTACCATCGACCAGAAGGCGATCAGGGACCGGCCCATGGTTTCAGCGGTGGAGGCTTTGCAGGGCAAGGCGGCGGGCGTTCAGGTCGTGATGCCTTCGGGCAAGCCCGGTTCCGGCATTTCAGTGCGGGTGCGCGGATCAACCTCCGTTCTGGCAGGCAACGACCCCCTGTATGTGGTTGACGGGGTTCCCACCACCGATATCCGCGGGTTAGACCCGGCTGATATTGCCTCGATGAGTGTGCTGAAAGATGCCTCTTCCTCCTCCATTTACGGCGCCCGTGCAGCCAACGGGGTCGTTTTGATCACCACCCAGCGTGGAAAAGAGAGCGCCCCGACCATTCGCTTTAACACCTATTTCGGATTTTCAAAACTGGGGAGAAAGTTAGAGGTACTTTCCACAAAAAAATATCGTGACCTGATGGATGAGATTAAGCTTGGTCCCCTCGATCCAAGTGCCACAGGATACTCTAACTGGCCCGATTCGGTTTTCGGTACCGGTTACAATCAATCTTACCAGCTCTCCTTTTCGGGGGGCTCCCAGAAATCGCAGTACTTCGTTTCCATCGGATATCTGAGCGACAGGGGCATCGTGAAGCCCGCCCGCTTCGACCGTTACTCGGTGAGGGTCAACCTCGACAACGAACTGCGCCCCTGGCTTAAATTCGGGACCAACATCAACATTCTCCGGTTACAGACCAAAGACACGCCCGACAATGCCAGCTCAGGAAGGGGGGGCGTGATCATGAGCGCCCTCAATACACCGCCCTTCCTCAGCGTTTACAGCAAAACAAATCCAAACCAGTTTGATCCCAACCCCTTTCAGCCATCGTGGGAAAATCCGATCGCGTACATGGAGGGCCCCGACCAGGAGTCGATCGACAACCACATCATTGGCAACATGACGGCGGAGGCCACCATCATCAAGGGGCTGAGTTTTAAAACCAATTTCGGCATGGATTTCAACAGCCACCAGTGGGATTATTACCTGGATCCCTTCCGCACCAACTATGGCCGCCAGCAGAACGGGATCGGCCGTTCCGACAAGGGCAATACCTTTACCTGGCTCTGGGAAAACACCCTCAACTTTGCCCGATCCTTCGGCAAACACAATGTGTCGGCCCTGGCAGGTACCAGTATTCAAAAAAGCAAATACAACGATTCGTACCTGGAGGGGAATGACTTTCCGGCAAATGCCTCTGTAACAACCATCAATGCAGCCAACAGCGTGAGAGGGAACACCACGCAGCAGGAATGGGCCCTGGCCTCCTTTTTCGGGAGGGCGACCTATGACTTCAACAGCAGGTACTACCTGACCGTAAGCTTGCGCAGTGACGGTTCTTCGAAACTCGCCAATCAATGGGGTACCATGCCGGCCTTTTCGGCCGGATGGAGAATTTCATCCGAGAAATTCATGAAAAATGTGACCTTCATCGACGACCTTAAACTTCGCGGAGGCTGGGGTAAAAACGGGAACCAGGAGGGCATCTCCAATTACGCCCGCTTCGGATTGATCTCCTACTATACCCGTCCCACAACCAATCCGCTTTCCGGTCCCGGCGCGGTGCAAACCACCTACGGCAACCCTGACCTGAAATGGGAGACCACGGCACAGACAAATATCGGGATTGACATTACCATGTTCAACAGCCGCATTACGGTGAATGTGGATGCCTACCTGAAAAAGACCAGCGACGTGCTGCTGAATGTCCAGTTACCCAATACCCTGCCGATTACCAGCATCCAGACCAATGCGGGAACCATCGAAAACAAGGGGATTGAATTCAACATCAACTCGGTGAACCTCAATAAAAAGTTGAGGTGGGAGACCAGTTTTAACATGTCCTTCAACCGCAATAAAGTTACCGGCCTCCAATATACCGATGTGTACTATTTTGGGCGGATCTACAGCAACAACCAGGATGTTTCCATCGTGAAGGCCGGCCTGCCCCTGGGCTCCTTCTTCGGCTATATCTCCGAAGGAGTTAATCCGAAAACAGGGGATTTGATGTACAAGGATGTGAACAACAACGGGATCCTTGACCCCGGCGACCGCACCGTGATCGGGAATGCCCAGCCAAAATACATCTTTGGGATCACCAACACCTTCAAATTTATGAAGTTCGATCTCAATTTGTTCGTCCAGGGAAGCTATGGCAACGATATTTTCAACGCCACCCGCATCGACCTGGAGGGGATGTTTGACAGCAAAAACCAATCGGTGTCTGTTTTGAACCGCTGGACCCCGACAAATACCATCACCGACATCCCCCGGGCTGTTGGCGGCGGGAATGTGGACAATGTGCGGAATTCAACACGGTTTGTGGAAGACGGATCGTATGTAAGGTTAAAATCAGTGACCCTCTCCTATAAGATCATCGATAACAATCCGAAGATCAAGGCCATCAAAAAGCTGGCGATCTATGTAACAGGGGAGAACCTCCTGACACTCACCAACTACAGCGGTTTTGACCCTGAGGTGAATGCATATGGCAGCAGTGCCACTGAATTGGGCATTGACTATGGGACCTACCCTCAGTCGAAGACCCTGATCGTTGGTCTCAATGTTGAATTTTAAAAAATTATCGCTATGAAAAGGCTATACCTTATATCAATCCTGTTGTTCGTCCTGTTTTCATTCAACGCCTGCAAAAAATTTCTTGATGTGCAGCCTGTTTCACAAGGCATTGCGACCGGAGCAACAGATTCAATTCCCTATAAAACGGCCAATGAAATTGAGGCGGCCCTGGCAGGCGTGTATGCCGGGTTTAAAAACGAGTATTTCGAACTGGACTATTTTGTGAACGGCGATGCACAGTCTGACGACGCCTATGCAGGCGCCGACAATCCCGCAAATTTCCAGATCGACGACTTCAAGATCGATGCGACCAACTCAAATGTAAGCCGCGACTGGGCCTACCTCTATTCCATCATCGGCAACGCCAACTCCGTGATAAACAATGTTGCTTCGGTACCTGACCCGGCGCTTTCGGAGGAACGCAAACAGGAGATCCTCGGCGAAGCATCCTTTATCAGGGCGTACATGTATTTTCAGCTGGTTCAGCTTTGGGGAGATGTGCCGTTGCAGTTGAAAGAGGTGAAGACCATCAGCGCGGATCTGCTGCCTGAAATTTACAACATACTGTTCCCTCCGCGTTCGGCGGCGGCAGATGTTTACAAGCAGATCATCCTTGACTTTGAAACAGCGCTGGCCAGTGTAAATGCAACAGGCCCCAACAAAGGGTATGTGACCACAGGTGCGGCGAATGCCATGCTTGCAAAGGTTTATGCCACCCAGGTGCCGCACGATTATGCAAAGGTGCTTACTTACTGCGACCAGGTGATCGCCGGCGGTTACAGCCTGCTGCCTGATTATCACATGTTGTGGGATAATCTGAACAAAAACTCATCTGAGGCCATCTTTGAGATCAACTATACGGGCGGCAGCACCGATGGCAATTGGGGCGCATCGATGTTTCGCGGGCTTGACTGGAAGAAATTCAATATCCCCTCCAACGACCTGGTGAAGGCATTTGACCTGGAGAAAGATACCGTACGGAAAAAGGCCTCCATTATCTTTCTCGATGTAACCGGAAAATGGTCTGACATACACTGGCCGCAAACAAACTACCCCTTCCTCAATAAATGGCATAATTTCGAACAGGGCAGTGACCAGAATTATATCTTTCTTCGCCTGGCGGATATTTTGTTGCTGAAGGCAGAAGCCCTGAACGAATCAGGCGATCTGGCCGGGGCTGCGGCGCTGGTTAACATGATCAGGACCCGGGCAAAACTCGGCAGCACAACGGCGGGCAACCAGGCTGACATGCGCCTCGCCATTGAAAAGGAGCGCAGGCTTGAGCTGGCTTTTGAAGGGTTTCGCTGGTTCGATTTGAAACGCAACGGGAGAGCCATTGATGTAATGAACAGTGCAGTCGGCCCCGACGATCTTCCGATTGGGTATCATGTCACACAGAATAAGCTAATCTATCCGATTCCGCAGGCTGAATTGGATAAAAACATGAAGCTGGTTCAAAATCCCGGGTACTAACTTATTTTATGGGCTACATTCCTCAGATATTTTTCCTGGCAATCTGCTTTTCGGTGTTGAGCTGTAAAGGCAAAGAGGGCCCTATGGAGCCTGATCCTCCGCCGGTGGATGTGATTGGAAAGGCCCGGGTGTGGCTTACCAAAGGGGATAGGTCAAAGCTCTTCAGCAGGGAGGGCGATCTTTCGATCACCCGCAATGCTTCAACCAGCTGGCCGGTGATTGAAATTGACACGACCCTCACATTTCAAACCATGGAGGGTTTTGGCGCAGCGCTTACGGGCTCCTCAGCCTATCTGCTCAACAAAAAGCTGAGTGGCGGCGCCAGGCAGACGCTGCTTCGGCAGTTATTCGACACGGTGAATGGCCTGGGAATATCCTATGTGCGTCTGACCATCGGCGCTTCAGATTTTTCGCTTTCAGAGTACACCTACAACGACCTTTCGCCGGGTGAAACGGATTATCCCCTGCAACGTTTTTCCCTGTCAAGGGATGCGGAAGATGTAATTCCGGTGATGAAGGAGATTCTGCAACTGTCGCCAGCCATTACCCTGCTCGGTTCGCCGTGGAGCCCCCCGGCCTGGATGAAAACCAACGGCAGCCTCAGGGGAGGAAAACTGAAACCTGAGTGCTATGATGTATATGCCGATTACTTCATCAGGTATATCCGGGAGATGAAAACCCTGGGGATCCCCATTGCAGCAGTTACGCCCCAGAACGAGCCCCTGTTCGCAACGGCAGGTTACCCATGCATGGAGATGCTGCCCGGAGAGCAGGCTGCGTTTATCAAAAGCCATCTGGGTCCAAAATTTCAGGCAGCAGGGATCAATACCAAAATCATCATCTACGATCATAACTGGGATAATACCAATTATGCGATTTCCATTCTCAATGATGCATCGGCGCGGCAGTTCATTGCCGGTTCCGCTTTCCATGCCTATGCCGGTGATGTTTCTGCCATGGGGATCGTTCATTTTGCCCATCCGGATAAAGGGCTTTACTTTACCGAAATATCCGGAGGTACCTGGGCGACCAATTTCGGCGATAACCTGATGTGGAACATGCGGAATGTTTTTATCGGCACAACCATGAACTGGTCGAAATGCGCGCTGCTTTGGAACCTGGCCCTGGATCAGAACGGCGCTCCACATGAAAACGGATCCTCCACTTGCAGGGGTGTCGTCACCGTCAACGCATCAAGCGGCCAGGTGACCTTCAACGAAGAGTACTATGCGATCGCCCATTTTTCAAAGTTTGTAAGACCGGGGGCAGCCAGGGTTTCATTGAGTTTACCCGCAGCGCTGACCGAAACCGGGTCGGTCGCTTTTTTAAACAGGGATGGCTCCAAGGTGATGATCGTTTGCAACTACGGATCTGCAACCAAGACATTCAGCATAAAACAAGGGGAAAAGCATTTTTTATATTCAGTTCCTGCTCAGTCAGTCGCTTCGGTAGTATGGTAATATTTTTTAAAGAACACGCACTATTAACAAACCTAATAACAATCAAATTATGAAAAAAAAGTACCCTGATTTTTCTAAGGACCACACGTTCGGAAGGAGACTGATGTTGTTGACCGGCATCCTTTGGTTTGGCATCACCTCGCTGTTTGCACAGAATTCCTATCAGTACACCGGCGTTGTCAGCGACAAGCAAGGCGAAACGCTGCCTGGTGTGAGCGTGGTCATCAAAGGCACAACAAATGGCGCTGCCACCGATATCAACGGAGCCTACAAACTGACCTCAGCCAAGGCAACAGAAACCCTCGTGTTTTCATTTGTCGGGTATATTAAGCAGGAGGTCCAGGCCACGGCGGGCGTTTCGTTGAAAGTCGCACTGGAGAGCAGCACCGTGGGCCTTTCTGAATTGGTCGTGATCGGTTACGGTACGCAGAAGAAAAGTGTGGTGACCGGAGCCATCTCCAAAGTAAAGAGCACCGACCTTGAAAACATGCCGATCCTTCGCATTGAGCAGGCCCTGCAGGGAAGAACCACCGGTGTGAGTGTGGCCTCCAGTTCAGGACAGCCGGGCGCCTCTTCAACTGTCAGGGTACGTGGTACCACTACGATAAACAACAGCAATCCGCTCTATGTCATTGATGGAGTTCCCATCGACAACGGCGGCATTGACTATCTGAATTCGGATGATATTGAATCCATTGAAGTCTTAAAAGATGCTGCTTCTGCCGCCATTTACGGTACCCGTGCAGCCAGCGGGGTCATCATCGTGACCACCAAAAAGGGCAAGGGTGGCGCCCTGAAGGTGGGTTCAGGCAGCATGCAGGTCAATTTCAATGCCTATTTCGGCACCCAGTCTCCTGCAAAAAAACTTGACCTGCTCAATGCGACAGACTATGCCACCTTGAGAAATGAAGCTTCGGTCAACGGCGGCGGACCGGTTATATTTACCGATCCCCAGTCGTTCGGAGACGGGACCGACTGGCAAAGCACCATTTTCAATACCTCTGCAAAAATTTCAAATTATGAACTGAGTATCAGCGGCGGAAATGACAAGTCGACCTATTATACCTCCATTGGATATTATACCCAGGAAGGGGTGATCGCCACCTCCATATCCAACTACAAGCGGTTGAACCTCCGTTTTAATTCGACGCATAAGGTAAAGGAGTGGCTCAGGTTTGGCAATAATGTCGGGTATTCCCATATCAAGAGCCAGGGCTCGCTGAATACGAACAGCGAATATGGCGGCCCGCTCTCTTCGGCCATCAACCTCGACCCGATCACTAAAACCATCATTACCGATCCCTCCGTTGCCAATGCACCGCCCTACAGTGATCATTTTGTGGTGAGGGATGCCGATGGAAATCCCTATGGTATTTCGCAGTATGTCGGACAGGAGATGACAAACCCGCTGGCTTACATTCAGACCCGCCAGGGCAATTATGGATGGTCAGATAACCTGGTCGGCAATGTGTATGCTGAAATTGAGCCCATCAAGGGGCTGAAAATCAAATCGGACGCGGGGGCTAAATTGGCCTTTTACGGCGACGAAAGTTTTTCTCCCGTTTGTTACCTGAATGCCTCCACCTCCACTGCGATCAATTCATATTATCGTGCCTCCAACAGGGGATTGATCTGGAATTGGGAGAATACAGCCTCCTACACCCGGAGCTTTGGAAAACACAATGGGACTGTGTTGATTGGAACGAGTGCATACTCTGAAAATTCCGTCGGCGTGAATGCAACCTATAAAAACCTGCCGGTCAATACCTTTGATGAAGCATCTATGAATTACAATATTCCTGCCTCAGAGCGGGTAGGCGGTGGATGGGAAACACCTTATCATAAAGTATCTTCCATTTTTGCACGTTTGATTTATAACTACGGAGAAAAGTACCTGTTTACGGGAATTATCCGCCGTGACGGTTCATCCAGGTTCGGAAGCAACAACAAGTATGGATATTTTCCATCTGCATCTGTGGGATGGGTAGCTTCACGCGAAAATTTCTGGCCAGAAAACAAGGTCGTCACCTTCTTCAAAGTGCGTGGTTCGTATGGTGTGAACGGGAATGACAATATCCGCGATTTTGCCTATATGTCAACGGTATCCGGGGGCAGGAACTATACCTTTGGGGCCGACAATTACATTATCGGGTACAGCCCCGATGCTCCCGCCAATCCTGATTTGAAATGGGAACAGACCAGCCAGATTGACATTGGCTTTGAAGCCACCCTTTTTGAAAATCTTACCATCGTGTTCGACTGGTTTAACAAAAGCACCACCGGGATGTTGCAGCCAGTTATTTTGCCTGGGTATGTCGGAACCGGAAATCCGCTTGGCAACGTGGGGTCCATGACAAACAAAGGCGTTGAACTTGAACTGGGTTATTCAAAAAAACTGGGCCCTGTTGATTTAAAATTCAGTGGGAATGCCTCCTATCTGAAGAATGAAGTGACTGATCTTGGAACCGTAGATTATATCTCCGGTGCAACGTTCCAGTCAAGTGCGTATGAAATCAGCCGCCTGGCCGTCGGGCAGCCCATCGGAGCTTTTTACGGTTTCGAAGTACTTGACATTTTCCAGTCCCTGTCGAAAGTTCAGGGTTATGTCGACAAGAACGGAAATATGATTCAGCCCAATGCAAAACCGGGTGATTTCCGCTATGCCGACCTGAATGAGGACGGGAAGATTGATGCGAATGACCGCACCTTTATCGGAGATCCGACACCGACCTGGTCGTATGGTTTTACGATCAATGCAGCCTGCAAGGGCGTTGATCTCCTCGTATTTTGCCAGGGTGTGGCAGGCAATGATGTATTCAACGGTTTACGCCGCCTGGATATTCCAACTGCCAACTGGACCTCCGATGCCATGGGCCGGTGGACCGGACCAAACACATCGACTGAGTACCCCCGGCTGGTCGTTGGCGACCCGAACGGGAACTTCAGCAAACCCTCTAACTTCTTTTTGACCAATGGAGCCTATTTCAGGTTCAAGACCATCCAGGTTGGCTATACCGTGCCGAAGAACATCATCAACAAAGCCGGCATGCAGAACCTCCGTGTATATGTAAGTGCAAACAACCTGTTTACATTTACAAAGTACCAGGGATATGATCCTGAAATTGGTGGCAGCAGCTATGGCATCGACCGTGGTGTTTATCCGCAGGCCCGCTCTTTTATGGTTGGAATTAGTGTAACATTATAATCCTTTAAAACATGACGACAATGAAAAAACTGAACATATATCTGAGTGCCCTCATCATGGGCGTCCTGCTTTTGAACTCCTGTTCAAAAAGCTGGCTGGATGTAGAACCCAAAGGTACCAGCCTGGAGGCCAACTATTACAAGAATGCCGAAGAGGCCTTCAACGGATTGGTTGCAGCCTATGACCCGCTCGGAGCAGAATGCGGAAAGACCTATTCAAATAAGATCGGGCCCCTCAATTCGGCTTCCGATGATTGTTATGCCGGAGGAGGCAGCTCTTCTGATGTGCCGGCATGGCAGGTTTGGAATAACTACACGATCGACGCGGCAACCGGCATACAGGCTGATTTCTGGAGCAGGAATTTTACCGGTGTATACAGGGCCAACATCCTGATTTCAAAGCTTCCCGGTGTGACCATGGATAAAACATTGAAAGCCAGGTTTACGGCAGAATCAAAGTTTCTGCGGGCCTATTTTTATTTCGACCTGGTCCGCCTCTTTAAAAATGTCCCTCTGATTACCGTTCCGCTCACCCCGAGTGAATTTTTCAATATTACCCAGGCCAAGCCGGAAGTTGTTTATCTTCAAATTGAAAAAGATCTGAACGAAGCAATTCTGGATTTGCCTGAAACCGTTGCACCGGGTGAAAACGGCCGTGCCTCGAAATTCGCTGCCATTGCACTGCTGGGCAAAGTGATCCTCTATCAGAATAATGATAGCCGCATGATTGAGGCAGCCGACCTGTTTGAACTTGTGAACACCTCGGCCAATTATGCCCTGCAATCTGATTTTGGGATGATCTTCCGCCCCGATAACAAATTCAACAGCGAATCTGTTTTCGAAATTGTGCATACAGCCAAAGCGATGTCGGGGTGGGAATCGTGGCCCAACTTCGAAGGCAACGTTTTTACCCAGATGTGCGGCCCCCGTGCGTATACCGGGGTAACCTATGTTGCGGGCTGGGGATTTAACCCCATAACGCCTGAGCTGGTTGCCGTGATGAAAAAAGATCCAAGGTATAAATATACGATCGTCAACGTTGACAGCATGAAAACGGCCGGGCTGTGCAATTATGAAAAAGGATTTCAGAATACGGGATATTTCGTGGCTAAGTTTGCCCCGTTGCAGGAATTCTATTCAACCATCGGGGGAGATCCGGTTTTGAACTACCCGAACGATGTCATGGAGATCCGCCTGGCTGATACCTACCTGATGGAAGCGGAGGCCCTGGTTCGCGGCAGCGGAAATACCGCGAAAGCACAGGACTACCTCGACCGCGTTCGTGCGCGCGTGGGACTTGCACCCGTACCTGCCACCCTGGACAATATCAAGCTGGAACGCCGGCTCGAACTGGCCACTGAGGGCCACCGCTGGTTTGACCTGGTTCGCTGGGGAGATGCTCCGGCCGCCCTGAGCGCCAAGGGATTTATTGCCGGAAAAAATGAGATATTGCCCATCCCGCTGGCAGAACTTACAAATACAAAACTTGTACAGAATCCCAACTACTAAATCATGCATTCTTTCCGCCACTTACCCCCCTGATATGAAATCGATAAACCAGACAGCTAAAATAATGCTTGCCCTCCTCCTCATTCTGATAAGTGCTGCCGCATCTGCACAGGGCTTGAAGGCGAGCGGAAAGAAAATGACAGATCAGGACAACCATGAGGTTCTCCTGCGTGGAATGGGGCTGGGGGGATGGATGCTCCAGGAGCCCTACATGATGGAAATGAGTGGCATGGCCAGCGCGCAATGGCAGATAAAAGCAAAAATCCAGGGTCTCATCGGGGCTGCAAATACCGCGGCCTTTTACGATGCCTGGCATGCCAATCATTGTACCAAAACAGATATTGACTCCATGGCAGCATGGGGATTCAATTCAGTGCGGTTGCCGATGCACTACAATCTCTATACCCTGCCCATTGAAGATGAACCTGTTGCCGGTACCAACACCTGGCTTGAAAAAGGCTTTGCATTGACTGACAGCCTGATCAAATGGTGTTCTGCCAGGCAGATGTATGTCATCCTCGATCTGCATGCAGCACCGGGCGGACAGGGTAAGGACTATGCCATAAGTGACGGCAATCCTGCCAAACCATCTCTGTGGGACAGTGATGCCAACAAGCAAAAGACCATCGCCCTCTGGGAAAAACTGGCGGCGCGGTACGCCAATGAGCCCTGGGTCGGAGGATATGATCTCATCAACGAGCCAAACTGGAGTTTTACAACAGGGGGCAATCAAAACGGCTGTTCCGAAAATTCCAATGCCCCTCTGCGGAAGCTATTGGTCGACATTACAAGTGCCATCCGGCAGGTTGATCAGAAACACATGATCATCATCGAAGGCAACTGCTGGGGGAATAACTACAACGGGATGTTCCCCTTGTGGGATAACAACATGGCCTTGAGTTTCCATAAGTACTGGTCGTACAATGACCTGGGTTCCATCCAGGGAATTCTCAACCTTCGGAATCAGTACAATGTCCCTATTTGGCTGGGAGAATCAGGTGAAAACTCGAATGTGTGGTTCACCGATGCCATTCAGCTGGCAGAGAAGAACAACATCGGCTGGGCCTGGTGGCCATTGAAAAAGATCAATTCGGTGGTCAATCCGATGACCATCACGAAAACCCCCGGATACCAGACTTTGCTCGATTACTGGAAAAATGGCGGAGTAGCCCCGACCGCAGGTTCTGCAACCTATGCCCTGATGCAGATGGCGGCCAACGCCAGAGCTGAATATTGTACTTACCGCAGGGATGTGATTGATGCCATGTTCAGGCAGATTTATGATACGACAGCCTTGATCTTCACGCATCATACAATTCCGGGGGTGATCCATGCTTCAGACTATGACCTGGGACGATGCGGGAAGGCCTATTTCGATTCGGATATCGCTGACTATCATGTAACCACGGGCACCTATACCGCGTGGAACAGCGGATACATTTACAGGAACGATGGAGTTGATATTGAAACCGCGCTGGATTCCCACCAAAATTCAAACGGGTTCAATGTCGGCTGGACCGTTGAAAACGAATGGCTGCAATATACTGCAGATGTCGATTCAACGGCAGCCTACAATGTGCAACTCCGGTATGCAGGCCCCGCCGGATCTAAAATCAGGCTTTTATGCAATGAAGCGGATATCTCCGGTGTGATGGCCCTTCCATCCTCAGGCGGAACCCAGAGCTGGAGCAGCGCCCTGTTCCAGGATGTCATTCTTTACAAGGGCAGTCAAAAACTGAGGGTCCTGTTTGAAAAGGGAGGGGTTAATTTCGGATTCCTGGATTTTTTGGTCAGCAAGCCACTTTCTGAGGTGCTGATGAAACCGGTTTCAGCCGAAACCTACATGCAGGGGGAACTTATTAACATCAGTTTCAATAAAATGGTTGTCGACTCTACTGCCACTGCGGATGGTTTTAGCTGTACCGTAAACGGGAAGCCGGAAAGTATCGCAAGCCTTGCCATAAACAGCAGGAATTCGTCTCAGATCACGCTGAGCCTGGCACAGTCGATCTATTATAATGATACCATACGATTGTCTTATTCCGGGGGCCATGTAACTGCCACAGATGGCACGTTGCTCGAAAACTTCAGCAACCTGCCGGTGAAAAACAACCTGCCTGTTTACCTAACGGTTCCGGGAAAAATCGAAGCCGAGGCCTTCAGCTTCAACCAGGGTTTGCAAATCGAAACCACCACCGATGTGGGAGGCGGCCAGGACATGGGTTTTACCAATACGGGTGATTACCTCGACTATCGCATCAATGTGGTGAAATCGGCCAGGTATAACATGGAGGTGCGTATTGCCTGCTTCAGCACAGCGGGCATCATTCAGGTTCAGCAATTAGATGATTTGGGTGAAGTCCTCAATTCAGCCAGCATCAATATTCCTGTTACAGGAGGATGGCAGACGTGGAAAAGTGTTGTTGCAGAAATATCTCTTACGGAGGGGATCAGCAAGTTGCGGGTTAAGATCCTCAAACCTGAATTCAACATGAACTGGTATAAATTCACTGAGAAGGGATTGGGTACAACGGAGCTCAGAGATCATGAGATCAGCATCTATCCCAATCCCTGCCAGGAAGAGCTAACCATTGAAATGCCAGCGGCGCCAGGGCCGCGTAATTCATTGTTGTTCCGCAATCTGAATGGGGTTTTGGTCAAATCAATGAGGTTGTCAGAAACAGAAGAAGCTCAGAAAATTTATATTGGGGACCTTCCGAAAGGGTTCTACTTTTTAGAGCTGGAGATTTCCGGAAACATCTGTCGGAACAAACTGATTGTCCAATAACTTTGCTCCCCGCAGAAACTTAAATGATACGTTATGAAAAAGATGTTACGCCTATCAGCCATGGCCATGCTGTTGACAGTTGGTTCAGCCCTTGCAGGGAATTCCCCTGAAGGCCCTGTCGCCCTTGCGAACCCAGCCGCCCCTGAAGGCCCTGTCGCCCCGGTCGGCAAAAAGGTGACGGTTTACACCACGGCTGAGAATACGCAGTTCAGGATATCGGTAACAGATACGCTGCGGCTGACTGATTTCGGTCAGCCCTTCGAAACACAGCCGTGTGTGTTTGTGGATCCCGCAAAGACGTTTCAGACCTTTATCGGCATTGGCGCCGCACTGACCGATGCTTCAGCTGAAACTTTTTCAAAGATGCCCAAGGAGAAGCAGCAGGAGATCCTTCAACAATTTTTTGATGAGAACAAAGGGATTGGTTACACCCTGGCCCGGACCAACATCCACAGCTGTGATTTTTCAAGCGGCAGCTACACCTATGTCAATGAAAATGATGGTGAACTGAAATCTTTCAGTGTCGCGCATGACAAGGAGTTTCGTATACCATTCATCAAACAGGCCATTGCTGCTGCGGGTGGAAATCTGACGCTGTATGCGAGTCCCTGGAGCCCCCCGGCATGGATGAAAGACAACAATAACATGTTGCAGGGCGGAAAGCTGAAACCGGCGTACTATCAGAGCTGGGCTGATTACTTTGTGAAGTTTATCAATGCCTACCAGGCGGAGGGTATTCCGGTTTGGGGGATCAGTGTACAGAACGAACCCATGGCCAAACAAAAATGGGAATCATGCATTTATACGGCCGAAGAGGAACGTGATTATATCAAGAACTTCCTTGGGCCGACCTTGCACAAAGCGGGTATGGGCGATAAAAAACTCATAGCCTGGGATCATAACCGCGACCTGATCTATCAGCGCGCAAGCACCCTCCTGAGTGATCCTGAAGCAGCAAGATATATCTGGGGCATCGGCTTTCACTGGTACGAAACCTGGACCGGAGGAGGGAACATTTTCGACAATGTGAAACGCGTATCAGAAGCTTTTCCTGAAAAGCATCTCATATTCACCGAGGGCTGTGCCGAGAGTTTTAACTTCGGAAAGATAAACGAATGGAGGTGGGGCGAACTATACGGCCGGAACATGATCAATGATTTCAACAACGGCACGGTTGGATGGACAGACTGGAATATTCTGCTCGATGAGACAGGCGGCCCCAACCATGTTCAGAATTTGTGTTTTGCCCCGCTTCATGCCAACACCAAAACAGGGGAACTATATTACATGAATTCATTTTACTATATTGGCCATTTTTCGAAATTTATCCGGCCGGGTGCAAAAAGAATCATCAGCGCAGCAAGCCGCGGACAGCTCATCACCACCGCATTTGTAAATACCGATGGTAACATAGCGGTCATTGTGATGAACCAAAGCAACGATAAAATACCTTTCCGGATCTGGATGTCAGGGCAGGCAGCAGAAACCGTCAGCCTGCCGCATTCGATTCAGACGCTGGTTATAAATTAGAAACGACAGCATGCTTTATTTTCACTGGTAAGTTCATGAACAAAGAGCGCCTTCCTCTTTTCCTTCTCCTTTTTTTATCATGGATCATGGGGAGCGCTGCCATGGCGCAGTCAACCTACCTGGTAAAACACTACACCAAGCAGGATTACCAGGCCGGCAGTCAAAACTGGTCCATCGAGGCGGATGACCAGGGCTATGTGTATACAGCCAACAATGACGGACTGGTCATCTTTGACGGAACAGGATGGAAAACATACAGAAACCCGGATCAAACCATCGTTCGTTCCGTTTATGTCGCCCCCGACCGCCGCATTTATACAGGGTCCTATGAGGAGTTCGGATACTGGAAGGAAAATGCCGATCATGAACTGACCTATACAACCCTGAAACCTTCGGTCAGAGACAGTTCATTTCACAACTGCGAAGTATGGAAAATTGTTCAATGCCGTGATAAGATCTATTTCCAGGGCTTCTCTTCGCTTTTCGTTTATGATCAGCAGTCGGTAAAGCCTTTGAAATTGCCGGGGAGCATTGTTTTTTTGCTCAAAGCGAGAGAAAGACTATTTCTGCAGGTAATGGATGGCATCCTTTATGAAGTCATCGATGACCGGATCGTGAAGATTGAACAGGGGGATGCGCTCATTGGCACAGAGGTTAAAACAATCCTGCCCTATAAAAAGGATGGTTTCCTCATTGGCACCACTTCGCATGGCATCTTTCTGTTTGACGGGAAGGTCATCACTCCCTGGAAAACGGAAGCCAATGATAAATTCAGGGCCTACCAGATCAACAACGGCCTGGTTATGGGCGACCGGCTCATTTTCGGGACCATTGTCAAGGGATTGTTCGTTCTTGACATGGAGGGGAACATCCTGAATCACCTGCATGATGAAAACGCCCTGCAGAACAATACCGTCCTTTCACTGTGCGGAGACCTGAACGGTTCAGTGTGGGTCGGACTCGATAAGGGGATTGATCACATTTATTTCGACAACCTTGTTGACATATACCTGGAAAAGGGGGAGCAGCTTGGAGCTGTTTATACTGCAGCCATCGTCAAAAATATCCTCTATGTCGGAACCAACCGCGGCATATTCACCTACAGGTATGATTCTGTCATCAGGACATTCTCCTATTCCGGCATGCTGAATAATTCGCAGGGCCAGGTATGGCAGTTAAAGGTGATCGACGGGGTATTGATCTGCGGCCATACCTCGGGCACCTTTATCGTGGAAGGAAAGGAGCTGAAGAAGATCTCTCAGGCAAACGGAGGATATTGTGCGCAGAAAATCTTTTCAAAACAGGGAGAACACCTGATCCAAAGCACCTATTCACCTCTGGTATTGTATAATAAAGAGGGAATAAACTGGATCTGTTCCAAGCAGGTGAAAGGATATCTTGAACCTTCACGCTTCCTCGAAATGGACCATTTGGGCAATATCTGGGTGAGTCATGCAGTGAAGGGCCTTTACAAACTCAGGCTTTCAGATAACATGGACAGTGTAACCTCACATGTGTCCTATGGTAAAAAAGATGGATTTCCATCCGATTTTGGGATCAGGGTATTTAAAATTGGCAATCGCGTGGTTTTTACGTCAGGATCAAAATTATATACGTGGGATGACCTGAAAAACAAGATCATCCTTTACGAAGAGCTGAATCGGCAGTTACAGGGATTTGAAGCATGTTCGAGAATTATTGAGAAGGGAAACGGATGCTACTGGTTTATCAGGAAAAACGACGTTGCCCTCTTTGAGATCAGGGATAACCGGGCGACCATGCTCCTTCAGCTCCTTTTGCCGTTATATGCCATCCATATGGTTGACAACTATGAAAACCTGGAATCCCTTGATGAATACAGGCAGCTGATATGTCTTGATAATGGGTTTGCCTTAATTAATCTGGACCGCCTGAAAAATGGACTGGGAGACAATTCCAAACTGCTTTTCCGGAATGTTTATTGCCTGAATTCGAAAAACATAAAGCAGCGGCTTAATCCGGCTGAAGCCCGTTCAACCATTCCCTATGGACAAAACACCCTTTCTTTTTCATTTGTTTCAATAAATAACAGGTATCTCACCCAGCTGTACCAATATAGACTAACAGGAATCGATGGAGATTGGAGTGACTGGACTCCGCTCACAGAGGTGACCTATACAAGACTTCCCAAAGGCGATTACACCTTCATGGTGCGAAGCCTGACCAGTATGGGAAAAGTGACCGAACCCATCAAATTGAATTTCAGGGTCAGGCCAGCCTGGTATGCAACTACGGCAGCCTGGATTTTTTATATTCTTCTAACCATCGGCGCTTTTTTATTGAGCCGTTATATTTTCAGGATGAGGGTCATAAGTCAACACGAAAATCTTCGGTTGGAAAATGAAGCAAAAGCACGCCATGAAAAGCAGCAGGCCGACCAGGAGATCATTAAACTCCAAAATGATAACCTTCAGGCTGAAATTTCACATAAAAACATTCAGTTAGCTGATTCAACCCTGGCCATTATCAAGAAGAATGAATTACTTATCGAGATCAAAGATGAGCTTGACAGGCAGCAGGACATGCTTGGCCAGGGCTACCCCCAGCGCTATTTTGAACGGCTTATGGCCCTGATCAACAAAAACATTTCAAACGACAATGATTGGAACGTCTTTGAAGAACTTTTTGACCAGGCGCATGAAAATTTCTTTAAAAGACTTAAAGCAGCCTATCCCGATCTTACACAGAGCGATCTTAAACTCTGTGCCTACCTCAAATTGAATTTATCCTCCAAGGAAATTGCCCCATTGCTCAACATCAGTTTCAGGGGCGTGGAGACCCGGCGTTATCGGCTGCGCCGCCGGATGGGACTGGATGCCGATGAGAATCTTGTCGAATTTATCATTCAATTTTAATTTTTGCGATATTATTTTTATCCTTTTTCAGATTTTTATCTGCAATCATAATATCATTATATCGCAGAAAATAAATGGTATAGCATTGGTATCATTGCGGATGACGTAGTATTGACGTATGGTTAATTTATCTCTTCATCCCTGTGGTGTAACCGTGTACGGGGAGATATTAATGGAGAGATAGGATTTTTGATTATTATTTTTTGTTACTTAGCTCTTTAAAGTAACCGCAACCTCCCTTTTTATGAAGAAAATCTACCAAACTCCAAAGTCATCCCGGGTTAAAAGCATTGGATTCCTGATCCTTTTTTTACTCGGGTTTATTGCAGTTTCCCAGGCTCAGGTTCGCACCATCACCGGAATTGTTACGGCCGCTGATACAAAAGAGACGCTGCCTGGCGCCACCGTTCTTATTAAGGGCACTACGACGGGTGCCGTGACCGATCTCGACGGTAAATATTCCGTTTCTGTGAAAACGGAAAAGGCGATATTGGTATTTTCATATGTGGGCTATAATACCAAAGAGGTTGAGACGGGGACTAAAAATGTGATCGATGTTCAGCTTGAACCGAAAAAAACAACGCTGGATGAAGTGGTCGTCATCGGGTATGGTTCGGTACGGAAAAGCGATCTGTCGGGTTCAGTTGGAACTGTAAAAGCGGAAGACATTACAAAAATCACGGCATTGAATCCTGTGCAGAGCCTTCAGGGGAATGTAACCGGAGTACAGGTGACCAGCACCTCCGGTACCCCCGGTGAGAATCCGGCAGTCAGGATCAGGGGGGTGGGAACCTTCGGAAATTCCAACCCGATATACGTCGTTGACGGTGTGATTGTGGACGATATCTCCTTCGTGAACAGCAATGACATCACCTCCATGGAAGTCCTTAAAGATGCCTCTGCATCTGCTATTTACGGTTCAAGAGGCGCCAATGGCGTCATTATGGTAACAACAAAAATGGGTAAGTCCGGAGAGGAAAAAACCGTTTTCAGCTTTTCTGGTGAACTGGGAATGCAGAGACTGGCCAAGAAAATTGATTTGCTGAGCGGACGTGACTACGCCATCATCTCAAATGAAATCAAACCCGGCAGTTTCAACAATGTTGATGCAGTGCCAAACACCGATTGGCAGGGGCTGGTATTTCACAACGCCCCGGTTTATGATTTTCAGCTCTCGGCCTCGGGCTCTTCCAAAAATGTGCAGTATTATATCAGCGGAAGTTATTTTAAACAGGGCGGGATCATTGATAAATCAAGCTATGAACGCATCACCCTCAAAATAAATAACATCTATAATTTATCCAGGTATGTGAAACTTGGAAATAACATTACGGTTGCCCCTTACAGCCAGCAGGTTGCACCCGATGTGACCTGGGCAGCCTACCGGGCGATGCCTACGCTTGTTCCCTATTATGCTGACGGCAGTTTCGGCGTGGTTCCCGGTGTGGGAAATCCGCTTGCCAACCTGGCTTACTCAAACAACTTTAACAAGGGCGTAAGGGGGGTCGGGAATATTTATGGTGAGGTTAACTTTTTGAAAGCATTTACATTCAAGACCAGTTTTGGCATTGATGCCGGATATAATAATTCGGAGAGTTTTACCCCTGCATTTACCGTGTATAATCCTGACGGAACAATCTCGATGCAACAAAACCTGCTGAGCCGGCTGAACAAGAACAGCAGCTACAGCTTTACATGGCTCTGGGAAAATACCCTGAATTTCAAAAGAGATTTCGGTAAACATTCCATTGATGCCGTTGCCGGATACACGATGCAGAACACAACTTCCGACGGATTCAATCTTTCGGGCGCCAACCTCCTTCGCGACGGATCCAGCTTCTGGTATATCCAGCCATCCTATATTTATGATCCGACCAATAACGTGAATACCATCAGCAGCATTTACGAGTCGGTCGACATGAATCAGTATTATTCCATGATCTCTTACCTGTTCCGCGTAAATTATGTGTTCGATAAAAGATATATTCTTACGGCCACCTTCAGAAGTGACGGATCCTCCAAATTTTCTGCAAACAGCAGGTATGCCACCTTCCCCTCTTTCGCTTTGGGGTGGAATGTGTCGCAGGAAAAATTCATGCAGAACATCTCCTGGCTGAACAAATTAAAACTCAGGGCCAGCTGGGGAAAACTCGGAAATGACAAAATTCCTTACTGGGATCGCTTCGCACGGGTCGAATCGAACATCCTCACCATCTTTGGCATCAATGATGATCCCAACACGGGGGCCTCTTTTGGAATAAACGGAAATCCCGACCTTAAATGGGAGGTTACCACGCAGACAGACATCGGGCTTGAATTTGGAATGTTCGACAGCAGGTTGACCGCTGAATTCGACTATTACAACAAGAAAACTGATGACATCCTTATTTTGTTGTCCGTACCGGGCTACTATGGAAATGGTTCCGGCGCCAAGGTGAGGTTCAATGCTGCGTCAGCTGTAAACAGGGGATTCGAGTTCAACCTTGGCTGGCGTGACCAGGTTGGAAAGTTGAAATATAACATTGGCGTGCTCGGAACAACGATTCACAACGAAGTGTTGACTATTGGCGGAATCAGTGGAGTGGATGATGCCCTGTTCGGAGGTTATGTGAATGGGGTTCCGGTCACCCGGAGCATTGTGGGATTGCCCATCGGATCATTCTATGGGTATCAAACCGACGGGATCTTTCAAAACCAGGCTGAATTGGATAGCTATCCACACGACGGGCAAGCCCGTGTTGGCGATTTAAGGTTTGTGGATACCAACGGGGATAAAAAAATTGACGGACGGGACAGGACAAATATTGGCTCCCCGATCCCAAGTTTCATCTTCGGATTCAACTTTGGATTAGAGATTTACGGGGTTGACCTGTCTGTCAATGTGCAGGGTCAGACAGGAAATAAAATATTCAACGCGAAGGAGGTGATCAGGCCCGATCCCTACAATTTCGAAAGTCACGTACTCGGGTACTGGCATGGAGAGGGAACCAGTACCACGGAACCCCGGCCAACCTTTGGCGGATACAACTACACGCCGTCAGATCATTTCATTCAGGATGGTTCTTTCCTGAGAATAAGAAATGTGGTGCTGGGTTATTCGTTACCTGCAGCATGGTCCAATAAGATTTTCATGCAGAAAATCAGGTTATATGTCAAGGCTGACAACCTTTACACCCTGACAAAATTCACAGGGTATACTCCTGAAATTGGCAGCGGAGATGTTTTATCGGCGGGTATTGATTACGGCATCTACCCGATCACTGCTGTTTATTCAATAGGTATCAATTTAAACTTTTAACGGATATGAGAACACAAAACACAATATACCTTTCCATCCTGGTCATCGTTGTCGCCTTTTCCTTTTCAGGATGTAAGAAATTTCTTGAAAAAGATCTGCAGGGAACCCTGACACAGCAATCTTTTCCTGTATCTCCATCCGATGCATTGCTGGCAACCAATGCCACCTATGAAGCGATCAGGGAATGGTCGTACAATGCAGGAGGATTCCCGATCTTTGATATCATGTCGGATGATGCCCGCAAAGGAAGCAACCCGGGTGATGCGGCAGCCACCGTGGGCCCTTACGATTCATTTACCCATACACCCACACAGGAAGGACTCAGCAGTTACTGGAACGGATTGTATGTAGGGGTGAAAAGGGCCAACGTGGTGATTGAAAAAATTTCGTCGATCACCATGGATGAGAATCTGAAAACCAGATATATTGCTGAAGCAAAATTTATCCGCGGTTTGATCTATTTCGACTTTGTACGCTCCTGGGGTGGAGTTCCACTGGTCACCACAACTGACCCTCCCTTAAAATTACAACGGTCCTCGGCTGAAGAGGTCTATGCGTTGATCATTCAGGATCTTACCTTTGCCATGGACAATCTGCCGCTGAAATCGGGATACCAGGGGGCCAACCTTGGCCGGGCAACCAAAGGAGCAGCGCAGGCGTTACTTTCCCGGGTCTATCTTTTCCGCCACGATTTTGTCAATGCTGAAAAATATGCACTTGATGTGATCAATTCTGCCGAGTACAGACTGGAGCAGATCTATACGGATGCCAATGGCATAAATGGCAACAACGGAACGGAATCGGTTTTTGAGGTCGGGGCCATCCAGTCAGAAAATACCGGTGGCGGTGGAAACCAGTATGCAAATACACAGGGTGTAAGGGGAACGCCGAACAGGGGATGGGGATTTAACCGCCCCTCTTGCGACCTGCGAAATTCATTCACTGCAGGCGATCCGCGTTATAATGGAACCGTGATCAACCTGGGCGATACGATCGACGGCGTTCTGATTCTTGGTGACGGACAAACCCCGAAAATTACCAAAGCATGGAATGGCTCTGACAGCGTGACCATTGAAATCCAGTGTTATAACCGGAAAGTCTGGGTTCCTGGCGACAACACCATAACCCAGTGGGGACATCACCGCAGGCTGATCAGGTATGCCGATGTGTTGTTAATGGCGGCTGAAGCGTTGAATGAAAACAACAAACCCGGCGATGCGCTGATCTATCTGAACGAGGTGCGCAAACGTGCCCGTCAGGGGAACAATAGCATTCTTCCTGATATCACTACAACAAACCAGTCTGAACTGAGAGAGATCATTTTTGCCGAAAGGCGTGTGGAGCTGGCGATGGAAGGATGGAGGTTCTGGGACCTTGTACGCACCGGCAGAGCTCCGCAGGCATTGGACTCGCTTGGATTTGTGGCCGGGAAGCATGAACTTCTGCCTATCCCGCAAAGTGAAATTGATATTTCAGAAGGATCGCTCGTTCAAAACCCAAATTGGTAATTAATTCGTACCTTTACATACAGTATACTTTGATTGTTGAACCCTAATTGTTAATAAAATGAAAAAGCAAGTACTTTTATTTGGTTCATTGTTTATTACTGCAGCCCTCATTTTTGGAGTTACAAGCTGCAAAAAAAGCGAAGAAACGGTTACATTCTCCTTGTCTGCCCTGGTTGCACAACTGGCTGGCGGAACCATTGATTTGAATGCAGCTTCATCCGCAAACAACGTACCTTCAAACCCGACCATTGTTGCAACGTTTTCACTCGATCTCAATGCCGCCAGTGTGACATCCAGCAACGTGATCCTGTTAAGGGACTGGGATAAGAAAAATATCCCCCTCACGGTAACCACTTCCGGCAAGACAGTTACCATCGTACCCAAAGAGGAACTGGGCAACGGCGCCATGTTTAAACTTACCTTCCCTGTTGTCACTGCCACTACCGGGGAGACACTGGCAAGCTTTTTCCGTACCTTTTCAACCATCGGAACTTTTGTCCCGGCCGGCCAGATCGCCTACTGGAATTTTGAAGGCAATGCCAACGACCAGGTGGGAACGTTTAACGCTGACAGTGTAATTAACATTACCTATACCACCTCCTATAAGGCAGTGGCAGGAAAAGCTGCGACCTTTGACGGCACCACCAGCATCATCGAAGTGCCAAATGGAGATCAGCTGACGAACACAGCCGATATCTCTTTGTGCTTCTGGATGAAAACAAACTCAGCCGGCCATGTTGATGCTGCAGGTAATCCCAAAGGCCATTTTGTAATCGGCCTTGGCGCCTATTATGGCTTCCAGTTTGAAGTTCAGGGCAGTTATGCCGAGTGTAAGTTTGCCGCTACCTACGATTGCGTTCCCCCGGCCACCAGCCCGCATGACCTGACCTTCAATGGCGATGGATTGACCAAAGACAACACGGGATGGAAGGCCTGTACCTTCTGTAAACCATTATCGCCCACCCCGGCTGAAGGAATGGTTGCCATGCTCAAAGATAAATGGGTTTCTGTCGTATTCGTGTTCAAGGGCACTGATCCGAATAAAATAGCCACCCTATACCTCAATGGCGAAAAAATGAAAGAGGAAGAATTCTTACTTGCCGATCCGGCCTTAAATGCAGCGCTTGGTGTTATGTGGAATGGTGCGGCACCTGACGTGTATCCGAGGCTGGCTTTCGGTTTTGTTAAGTCAAGACAGGGTATTTTATGGGCCAACCAACCATGGGGTGGATATAAGATTCCAACCTCGAACCATTTCGGAGGGCAGCTGGATGATGTCAGAATTTTCCACCGGGCTCTGACTGCAACAGAAATTGGATTAATGTATGCATCGGAAAAACCCTGATTGTATTTTTCAGGTCCAAAGAAAGAAAATATTTTTTTTGAAAAAAGTTTAAAGACCTAAGCCCTATTTGTATTATCTTTGAAAAGCAAAATTATTATTCACTAAAAAATGAACACCATGAAAAAACTTTTACTAATTTCTTTTATGTTGCTGGCCATGGCCGGTTCATCATTGGCACAGGTCGTAGAAGACTTTGAGAGCCTCAAGATGAATCTGATGCTGGGTGGGGCAACAGACAACAGTACCATGACCGTTGTTCCAAACCCTCACAACGGCGGCCTCAATACTACCGCTTATGTGGTGGAATATTTCCGTAGTAAAAACGGTGTACCCTGGGGTGGATTTTATGCCACCGCTGCAACACCTGTTGATTTCACTGTGAACAAGTTCGTACATGTCCTGGTATGGAAATCACGTATCAGCCCTATTAAATTCAAAATTGAAGGCGGTACTACCGGAGCATTGGAAATCGCTTCAAAATACCCGCAAACTGTGGTTGATGGATGGGAGGATATTGTATTTGATTTCCGTTCCAAAACAGGCCTCTATCCAAAAGTTCAGCTCATGCCCGACTTTGAGGATCCACTCGCACTTACCGATGATATCACCATCTATTTTGACCAGATCATGGTCAACAACGATTCACTTCCGAACAGTCCCTCCGCTTACATGATCGAGGATTATGAGAGCATTCCGTTAAATTATATGTTGGGTGGCCCGACAGATAACAGTTACATGGTTAAGGTTCCGAATCCTGATCCTAACGGAATCAATATAAGCAGCTATGTAATCAAGTTTTTCCGCAGCATGAATGGCGTTCCCTGGGGCGGATTCTGGTCAACAACCCCTGTTGATGTTACCGCCAACAAATACATGCACGTTAAAGTGTGGAAACCCCGCATCAGCCCGGTTAAATTTAAAATTGAAGGCGGCGCTTCCGGTACGATGGAAGCTCCATCTACAGGCCCGCAAACCTCTACCGGTGTCTGGGAGGACATGGTGTTCGATTTTTCAAGCAAAACCGGCCCCTATCCTGTCATAGCCCTGATGCCTGATTTTGAAGACCCCCTTACTCTTACGAAGGACATAGTCATGTATTTCGACGACATCATCCTGAACAACAACCCCAATCCGATCGTCCCACCTGTTCAGAAGCTGAATGTTGATATGCATGGGTCAAAACTAACTGCCGGACAACCCGTTTATCTTGCAGGTGATTTTGGCGGCATCTACGGAACATGGAATGAACCGGGAACAAATGCCAATAATCTGATGACCGATCCTGATGGCGACTCAATCTATTCCCTTACCATGAACCTTGCTTCAGCCATCTATAAATTTAAGTTCTTCAAAGGAACAGGCTGGAACGGTGGTGAGGGCGTAAGCGCTGATCGTACGCTCACAGTTACCGGAGATTTTGATCATACCTATAAATTTGGTCAAGATGCAGTTTCCCTGACACTGAAGGTTAACATGAAGGGATCTAAACTTGCCGGAGAACCGGTCTTTTTTGCAGGTGATTTTGGTGGCATGTATGGTGTTTGGAATGAACCCGGCACCAATTTAAATAATGCACTTACCGCTGAACTCCCGCTGACTGACTCCATATATTCCATCGTATTGGCGCTTGATGCGCCTGGCTCCTTCCAGTTTAAATTCTTCAAAGCAGCCGGCTGGGCCGGTGGCGAATGGGCAGGAGATCCGAACCGTAAAGTCACAGTTACAGATGATGCAACCCTTTCATGCTTGTGGGGCTTTAAACCAGTTACCGTGACTTTCAAGGTTAATATGAAGGGATCTAAACTGGCCGGAGAACCTGTTTACGTTGCAGGGAATTTCGGAGGCATTTATGGCTCATGGAATACACCTGGCGACAATCCGAACAATGAATTAACCGCTTTAACTCCGGCAACTGACTCAATTTATGCCATAACAATGACGCTTGATTCAATCGGATCCTACCAGTTCAAGTTCTTTAAAGGAGCAGGCTGGGATGGCGGAGAATGGGCCGGAGGTGACAACAGGGTAGCTAAAGTACGTGTCGATACAACGTTCAATTTCAAATGGGGATCGTTGTTCCCAGAGGGGATTGAAGAAAATCCTCTTGCAGGTAAAATCCAAACATATCCCAACCCTGTGAAGGAGGTGCTGAATATCAATGCAACAACCGAATTGAGCCAGGTTGTTATTACCAGCATGGTCGGACAAGAGGTTCGTCGTTTGGAAAATTTTGGCATCGGCAAAAAAACAATAAGCATTTCAGAACTATCCAATGGAATGTATTTCATCACATTCTATGGTAAATCCGGTGGTCAGCTAACTCAAAAAATAATGAAGTATTAGCAGCGTGACTGACACATAAAAATAAAGGAGCTTCTCTTATGGGGAGCTCTTTTATTTTTTCAATGATACGTAACTATTTTTATTGCAATTTTCAGATTCCCGATCATGAAACCATCCCCGCTTGTAATACTGTTTTTGGTTGCTATTCTTTTCTCCCCCGCCTGTAAAAAGAAGACGCCAGAGACCCCCACCGGAATCCTCCAGCTGTCGCAGGTAAAAGCCGGGACAGTTGTGTTGGTAAGCGGGGAGACCACAAAAGAGATTGCCGTTGACAGCTCCATTCATATCTATTTTAACAGCGCCCTCGATCCTTCGACAATCAGCGACGGCATACTTCTGAAAACAGCGGATAACATTCAGGTATCCGGTAATCTCGTGCTGTCCGATGAAAACAGGACCGTCAGCCTCTCCCCGGTCAAACCGCTGGTTCATTTAGCGAACTATACACTGCTGATCACCTCCGGATTGAAGGGATCCCTGGGTGAGACCTTCCCCGGAATTGAGTATGCCTTTACCACGGTTGCTGGAAAATTACGTATTGAGACCATTACAGTCAACCAGCAGCCTTTTCAATTGCCCCTGAAGCCCAAAAATATTGATTGGAAAAATGTCAGTTTCGAGATCTCTTTTTCCGATTCCCTCGATCCTGCCACCCTGGCTACCTATTTTTACCTGACATCCGGGATGCCATTGAAATTTATGCTCTCGGGAAACAATAAAAAACTGACGGTTTCAAACATGCAGCCGCTGAAAGATTTTTCGCAGTGTTTTTTAAATATTTCAAAGAATCTGACCTCCGCGAACGGGTTCACCTTCGATGGATTTGCCAATTACTTTTATACTGCACTGGATTCCACTCCCAAATTTCCGATCATTCCCGATGACCAGCTTCTTACCCTGGTCCAGGAAAAAACGTTCCGTTACTTTTATGATTTGGCCCATCCTGCCTGTGGCCTGGCACGGGAGCGAAACAGCTCCGGTGACATCGTGACCATAGGCGGTTCCGGGTTCGGGGTGATGACGCTGATCGTTGGAATGGAACGCGGATTCATCACCCGTGACCAGGGGTTGACCAGGCTGATTAAAATTTTATCTTTTCTCGAAACCTGCGACCGGTATCATGGAGCATGGGCCCATTGGCTGAACGGGTCGACAGGGAAAACCATTCCTTTTGGCACCAATGACAATGGAGCCGACCTGGTCGAAACATCTTACATGGTGCAGGGACTGATGACCATGCGCCAGTACCTTGATCCGGCTGTTTCTGCTGAGCAAAGCCTGGTTACAAGGATCGATGCCCTCACCGATGCAGTGGAATATGACTGGTTTACCCGCGGACAGAATGTATTGTACTGGCATTGGTCGCCCAGCCTGGGATGGATCATGAATATGCCCATAAGAGGGTACAATGAAACACTGATCACCTATATTGTCGCCGCAACATCCACAACCCACCCGATCACGGCCGCCGTGTACCATCAGGGATTCGCCAGAAGCGGCGGAATTATAAACGGGGAGAGCTATTACGGAATCAAGCTGCCTCTTGGCGAAGCTTATGGCGGACCTTTGTTTTTCAGCCATTACTCCTTTCTGGGATTGGATCCCCGAAACCTCCGGGATCTGTATGCAAACTATTGGGAGCAGAATGTAAATCATTCTCTGATCAACTGGACCTATTGCTATACAAATCCCAGGAATTATATTGGATACAGCACAGCTTGCTGGGGACTTACGGCCAGTGACAATCCCGATGGATACAGTGCCCATTCGCCTACCAATGACCTGGGCGTCATCTCCCCCACAGCGGCCGTTTCAGCACTTCCCTATGCGACAAGCCAGTCAATGAAGGCCATCCGGTTTTTCTATTACACCCTGGGTGATCATCTCTGGGGCGACTATGGATTTTATGATGCATTTTCTCCCAGGGATGGATGGTGGGCCGATTCATACCTCGCCATCGACCAGGGCCCCATTGTGTGTATAATAGAAAACCACAGGAGTGGCCTTTTATGGAATTTGTTTATGTCGCATCCCGCTGTGAACGGCGGACTGACCAAACTTGGATTTACCTACTGATTTTATTGTTTAACGCGTTTAATACAACCGCTATGCGTAATTTGAAAATTTCAGCCATTTTGATGCTGCTGCTGATCGCAGAAACAGTGCAATCACAGAATACTGGGGAGGGAGGAATTATCTCTGCAGACAATGCGAAAATTGAAGCGTTGATTAAAAACATGACGGTGGATGAAAAAGCTGGTCAGCTGACCCTGTTTATGTCTGGCTGGGATGTAACCGGACCCACCCTCAGCACCAATTATCAAAAACTCATCAAAGAGGGTAAAGTCGGAGGACTTTTCAATGCCTACACGGTGGATTATGTGCGCGAGTTTCAGAGGATGGCCGTCGAAGAATCACGTCTTAAGATCCCGATGATATTTGGGTATGATGTCATTCATGGTCATCGTACCATATTTCCGATCCCGCTGGGACAATCCTGCAGCTGGAACCTTGCAGCCATCGAACAATCGGAACGTATTGCCGCACAGGAAGCCACCGCTGAAGGGCTTAACTGGACCTTTTCCCCCATGGTCGATGTTGCCCGTGATCCGCGTTGGGGAAGGGTTGCCGAAGGATCGGGTGAAGATACCTGGTTGGGCAGTAAAATTGCAGCTGCAAGGGTCAGGGGTTTCCAGGGAACCGATCTTAAATCGAACAATACCATGATGGCCTGTGCGAAGCATTTTGCGGCCTATGGAGCGGCCCAGGGAGGACGCGACTACCATACCGTGGATGTGTCGGAGCTTTCGCTTTACGAATGGTACCTCCCGCCTTACAAAGCTTGTTTGGATGCCGGTGCAGGCTCAATCATGACCTCATTCAATGAAATTGCAGGAGTCCCTTCTACTGCGAATAAATGGCTGATGACCGACCTGCTCCGCAACGACTGGGGCTTCAATGGTTTTGTGGTGACCGACTATACCTCGATCAATGAAATGGTAAACCATGGCAACGCGGAAAACAATAAAGATGCCGCACGCCTGGCGATCAATGCCGGGGTGGATATGGATATGATGGGCAGTACCTATCTCGATTACCTTCCGGAACTGATTAAAGAGAAAAAGGTCTCCATGGATGCGGTGGACAATGCTGTTCGCTGGGTGCTGAAGGCCAAGATGAAACTTGGGCTGTTTGACGATCCCTACCGGTATTGCAATAAATCAAGACAGGAAAATGAAGTTATGACCCCTGATCAGCTTGCATTTGCCCGGAAACTGGTGGCCGAAAGCTGTGTGTTATTAAAGAACCCCGGCCAGATCCTTCCCATCCCGGAAACGGTAAAAACCATCGCGATCATCGGTCCGCTGGGTGATTCAAAGAAGGATATGCTTGGAAACTGGTCCGCAGCAGGGAAATGGGAGCAATGCGTTACCTTACTGGAAGGTGTTAAATCAAGGGCCGGCAGCAAGGTTGAACTGTTGTACGAAAAGGGGTGCAATACGAACGATGGCGATAAGCGTGGATTTGAAGCTGCATTGAAGCTGGCCCAAAAGGCGGATTTTATTATCCTTGCATTGGGCGAAAACGGATGGATGAGCGGTGAAGCCGCCTCCCGTTCCACCATTGACCTTCCCGGAGTTCAGAATGATCTTGCCGAAGCCATGGCCAAAACAGGCAAACCTGTTGCCGTCGTGCTTTTCAATGGACGGCCGCTGACGATCTCCCGGCTGAGTAGCCTGAATGTGGCCATCCTTGAAACATGGTTTGGTGGAACACAGGCCGGAAATGGAATTGCCGATCTGTTGTTTGGCGATAAAAATCCTTCCGGGAAACTCACCATGACCTTTCCGCGAAACGAAGGTCAGATTCCCATTTTTTACAATGCCAAGAATACAGGACGGCCCTATAATCCGGCTGATTCCGGCGCGAAATATGTATCCAGATACCTCGACTGTTCAAATGATCCCCTCTATCCCTTTGGATATGGGCTCAGCTACACCACCTTTACCTATGCCAATCTGGAAACCAGGGTGGATGGAGATAAAATCAATGTGACGGTTCAGGTATCCAATACCGGGAACCGTGATGGGGAGGAGGTGGTTCAGCTTTATATCCGGGATAAGGTAGGCTCAGTAACGCGCCCGGTGAAAGAATTGAAAGGCTTCCAAAAGGTGAATATCAAAAAGGGGGAGACAAAAAGTATTGCATTCAGCCTCACCACAGCGGACCTTGCGTTTTATCATCCTGATCTGAAGAAATACTGGGAACCGGGTGAATTCACTGCATTCGCAGGAACCAATTCAGCCGAAACGATATCGGCAACCTTCAAGGTTAATTGATCGCCCGACACAGCGCTTTACTGATGACTTTCTCAAGGGTAGCGTAAGTAAACGGTTTACTTACATAATCATCCATTCCCGCTTCAAGATAGGACTCACGGTCGCCCTTCATGGCATTGGCGGTTAAGGCGATGATGGGCAAATGCCGCAAGCTGCCTTGTTCTTCCTGCCTGATGGCTTTGGCAACCTGGTATCCGTCCATAAGCGGCATCTGGATATCAAGAACGACCAGGTCAAAGTTGCGGGTATGATATTTCTCCAGCGCCTGCTGCCCATCTATGGCCAGTTCTACTTCAAATCCCATTTTTTGCAAATGATAACTTACAATACGCTGGTTTATGGCATTGTCCTCAGCTACCAACACCAATTTTTGTTTGAAACACGAAGACGCTGCCGGTTGATCCTCCTGGGACCGGTTTTTATGAAGAATCGACAAGGTGAACGGAAGGGTAAACCAAAACAGGGAACCTTTGCCAAGTGAACTTTCTACTCCTATCCTGCCTCCCATAAGTTCAGTGAGTTTTTTACAGATCGATAGACCGAGACCGGTTCCGGATTGTTGTCTGGCTTTTGATGGTTTTATTCTTGAAAACACACGGAACAGGGAGTTTAACGCATCGGGAGCAATACCAATCCCGGTATCTGACACCTCAAACCGGAGATGGGCTGAATTACCCGACAGTTTAACAAGGCTGACATGTACCGCAATTTTTCCATGTTCAGTGAATTTAACGGCATTGTTTGTCAGGTTGATCATGATCTGGCGAAACCGCTGGGAGTCGCCAATAAGGAGATTTGGCACCATCTCCTCAATGACAATATCAAACAGAAGAGATTTTTCGGCCGCCTTCATTTTCATCACCAGTGATATATCCTCCATGACGCGGTCAAGCATAAATGGCTGGTAATCCATCTCCATCTTTCCTGCTTCGATGGCTGAAAAGTCAAGAACATCATTCAGCAGTACCAAAAGGTTTTCAGCTGAGGAGATAATGCCATTCAGCAAATCGACCTGGTCAGGGGCAAGAGGTGAGTTTTTTAAAATTTCTGAAAGTCCAAGGATGCCGTTCATCGGGGTCCGGAACTCGTGGGAAACACTGGCAATGAACTCGTTTTTTGCCAGTGTTCCGGCTACGGCTAACTCATTCGACTTCTGCAGCTCCTCTTCGTGTAGTTTCCGCTCGGTAATGTCCCAGGATATGCCAATCAATCCGACAATCTGATTTTCAAGATTCCTGATAGGGGCAATGTTACTGTTTATCCAGCGTTTCCAGTCTTTGAAAGTAAGCTCCTCTTCGAGATCGTATAAGGCAATGCCGTTTTTTAAAACAGCATATTCCTTTTCCAGATAATCGCTGTTTTCGTATCCGGGAAAAACCTCATGTATCATTTTTCCGGCAATCTGGTCTGATGGAATTCCTGCCAATTCAGCGAATTGCTGGTTCACAATCTGGTATTTGAGTTGCGTATCCTTGAAATAGACGAATGCGGGAATGGTTGTCAGCAAGATCGAAAGTTCCTCAGCACGGATTTTCAGGTTGTCTGAAACCTTTTTCAGATCGACAGATGTCTTGGTAAGCAGCGAGTTAAGAATATTTTTTTCCTTGGTTGACCGCTCATATTTAAAGGCCAGTTTGTCATAATCCGAATGGACCTTCTTCAGTTCATTCAGCAGAAACGCCTTAAGTCCGAAAAAAGCTTCCGGGCTTTGTGCTTTTGAAATTTCTTCGATCAGCGTGACGATTTTATGCGACATCGCTCTTTTGCTTTATAGAAACCATCGTAAAGGTCTCATTGTAAAAGTCACAGGCAGCATTGTAATTGTTTCCGATTTCCCCATAGGTGAAAAAGCCGATCAGCGGTTTGGCCCAGTTGTGCCAGGCTTCATCAATTTCTTCGGAAATGGTTGGTCCCAGTGCATTGTGTCGGGCCATGCAGGAAAAGAGGATCAGCAAATCAGCCTCCTCGTTGTGGTTGTGAAATTCATTCACCTTATTCCTGGTCGACTCAATGATCTCAAACCCGGGGGAACAGGAAAAAGTGACCACGGCCCCATTGGGAACTGTTCCGGCAAAAATCAGTGACTTTTTCTCACGATCAACATTGATCACAGCCCGAAGCACATCCTGCGCCCCGGGTTTCTTTATCAGCAGTGGGTATTCAACCCCAATCTCGGGGAGGTCGGTATCACTGACGTTCAGGTAATCTTTATAGACATCCAGTGCCGGCTGCCCGTCAATGGTGTAAACTATATTTCCCTCTGCGTGGGTGATGATCTTGTCGGCGCCGATGCTGACCCAGCCACTGGTTGCCAATCCCTGGATTATGTATTGGCTGGTGTTCAAAGCCATGACGATGGCACCGTTGTTCTCCAGCTTCTCTTCAGAAAATACGAATGTTTCCTTAAACTGGGTATCATCCCCTGCCAATCCACCAAACATACTGACGTCGTTGCCGGCAACATGCTGGATCCCCCTGACGAGCTGTTCTCCGTCCGTTTCAAGACCACTTCCCAGAATAAGGATGGCCGGTTTTTCAAAACGCTCCCCGGCCCATTTTCCAATGTTGTTTCCCAGTTCAAATGAAGATCGGCCCAGTCCGTTAAACTGCTTTATGTCAAAACTTTCCGGAATTAGGGTCATCATCAAGCATACCACCCCGCCCTCGGTAATGACCTGATTGTTGGTGTCATATAAAAATTCACCGCATGAGCTGCAACCAAACGCCTGTATCTTTATTGTCTGCAGAAATGAGACCAGCTCCTGCAGCTCCAGATCAACAGAGGAAAAGATAACGGCCGCATTGGGCTGAAAGCCATCGCTGGTGTTATCCGCCCAGGCTTGCCTGAACCCTTTGACTGAATCGGCGTGAAATGTTTTAAGGACCATACAATTATATCTTAATATGATGTAACTTGAAACAAATGTACATGACATTTTTTAAATTTGATAGTATAGAAGCAGAATATCGCTATTTTTGTCACTATATACATATTCATCTGATCTTTATGAAAAAAAATTCCCTCTTTCTGCTGGTTTTGCTCTTTGCTGTCAGGGTGGCCATTGCGCAGGATACGCAGTTGATTCCCAGGGCTGACCATGCCGTTTACTTTGACGTTTCACCCCCGCTGAGAGATATGATCCAGGTTCCGCCTGAGCGATACGACGGCAGCTGGAAAGATGGGGTTGTGAACAACTATGTAAATCTGTTCGGAGAGGCAGACAGGAAACCAGGGCGCCTCCTTCCTTCGGATCCGGGGTTGCAGAAACAATTCGGAACTCTCCTTTCCGATACCACCATTCAAAATTTTGATGGCATGGGCAACGCCTCAGGCTATGTACCCCCCGACACCCATGGCGATGTCGGATTTAACCATTATTTTCAGGTAGTAAACTGCTCCTATGCCATTTACAATAAAAGTGGCGGTAAGATTTTCGGCCCCTTTGGCAACAATACCGTTTGGGCGGGTATGCCGCATAATTCTAACGATGGTGATGCCATTGTTTTGTTTGATGAAAAGGCCAACCGGTGGCTTTTTTCTCAGTTTTCACTGCCGAATGGATCTTCATCAGCTCCTTTTTACCAGATGATTGCCATATCGCAAACACCCGATCCCACGGGCAGCTGGTACCGCTGGGTCTACGAATTCAGTGACATGCCCGATTATCCGAAGTTCGGCATCTGGACAGATGGCTATTATATGACGACCAACAATTTTGGCGCCGGAGGAGCCGGATGGGTTGGAAATGGAGCCTATTCGTATGACCGCGACGCCATGCTTGCCGGAAATCCTGAAGCCGTCAGGATCTCTTTTACAGTGTTTCCGGGCAGCGATGGGTTTATCTCTATGCTCCCTGCCGATTGCGATGGTGATTTCCCTCCCCTTGGCACCCCAAACTATTTTACCTACGTACGCACAGGCGGAACGCAGCGTCTCGGTATTTTTGAATTTCATTCCGACTTTGCTACTCCGTCCAATTCGACCTTCAGCAACCTCACCTACCTGAATGTAAACCCCTTCGGCACGTTGGGATGGGGGGAGGGCATTCCGCAGAAGGATTCCCCACAAAAACTTGAAACGCTCGGCGACCGCCTTATGTATCGTCTGCAGTACCGGAAATTCAATGACTATTCATCCATGGTGCTAAACCATACGGTCGATGCCGGAGCTGGTATCGGCGGGGTCAGGTGGTATGAATTAAGGAATACAGGAACAGGCTGGAGTATATATCAGCAGGCAACCTATGCCCCCGCCGATAACAATTCACGCTGGATGGCAAGCATTGCCCAGGATACTGCCGGAACCATCTCACTGGGTTATTCTGTCTCAAGCGCCAGCATTTATCCGGGTATCCGCTATACCGGGAGGCTGAAAAACGATCCGCTCAATGAGATGTCCATCATGGAAAAGACCATCGTTGACGGGGGTGGCTCACAAACGGGGATCTGGAGCGGCCGCAGCCGCTGGGGTGACTATAGTGCCTTGAGCATTGATCCTTCAAACCCGACCACCTTCTGGTATACGCAGGAATATTATAAATCGACCTCTTCAAGCAGTTGGCAAACCCGCATTGCCTCCTTTACCTTTGCAGATGTGTTTTCATCGGCAGCCTCAGCCACACCCGCCATCATCTGCAACACAACGCCTGATTCAAGCCAGCTCAACGCCTATGGTTACGGGGGGAGCGGAACCTACACCTATTCATGGACTTCAATTCCAGCCGGTTTTACTTCTGATATACAAAATCCAAAAGTTCGCCCGCAGGAGACCACCATTTATGTCGTGGCAACCAGCGATGGCATCCAGACAAGGCATGATACCACCGAAGTGCGCATTATCAATAAGCCGACTTCATTCGCAGGAAATGATACCATCGTATGCTGGTATGTTACGCCAATCCCGGTCAATGCAACGGCGACCAGTTACAGCAGGTTTCTCTGGGGCTCCACCGGCGACGGAACCTTCTCTGATCCAAACGCACTTATTACCTCCTATCTCCCCGGGATCAGGGATAAAACATCAGGAGGGACCGATTTGGTGCTCATCGTCTGGCCAATCGCTCCCTGTTTCTCAAAAGCAACCAGCATGCGGCATATTACCCTTGATCCCTGCACAGGGATCGAGGAGCAGATGAAGGGCGAACTGAGTTTGGCCATTCAGCCTAACCCCGCCCACGGCAAGGTGATGATGACCATAACCGGGATGCATCACCCAGCAATTCTGACAATTTCGGGTATTGAAGGCCAGGTGCTTTATTCTGCCGCCATTGAGCCGGCCGGAAACCAATCGGTTACCAGGCAGCTGGATGTAAGCTTCTATCCGGCTGGGATGTACTTTGTTAAGCTTCAATCAGAGGAGAAGGTTTCCGTTACCCGCTTTGTCGTTCAATAAATGGATAAAAAATGGAATATCAGATTTTAAAAATTCAAATTGCTGATTGCATCGCTACGGTGACCATCAGCAGACCGGCTGCACTTAATGCACTGAATACCAATTTTTTCAAAGAATTGAACCATCTCCTCGATGACCTTGAACCCCGGGAGGATGTGAAGGTGCTGGTCATCACCGGGGAGGGAAAATCATTTGTGGCTGGCGCCGATATTGCCGAGATGGCCCCCATGAATTCAGATGAAGGATATGCCTTTTCAACCTTTGGCCAGCGTACTTTTGACAGGCTGGAGCAGCTGCCGATGCCAGTCATTGCAGCAGTGAACGGGTATGCCCTGGGCGGAGGATGTGAACTGGCCATGGCGTGCGATTTCCGCATAGCCAGTAAACTGGCAAAGTTCGGGCAGCCTGAAATGAATCTTGGGATGATCCCCGGATATGCGGCCACACAAAGATTATCGCGGCTGACGGGACTAGGCAATGCGCTGTACCTCATCCTTACTGCTGAAACCATAACAGCAGATGATGCGCTGCGTATGGGGCTCGTTCAAAAGGTGACGGAGCCGGAATTGCTGATGGAGGAGGTGATGAAACTGGCTTTAAAGATGGCAGGCAATGGTTCCCAGGCAGTTCCGGTTGCGAAACGGGTGATTCGCGAGGGAATATCCATGAATTTCGGGGAAGCATCTGAACTCGAAGCCGTTGAATTTGGCAAACAATTCGACCGTACAGCCACCAAGGAGGGAATGAAAGCCTTCCTTGAAAAACGCAAACCGGTGTGGTAGTCTAACATTTTGATTTTGTTTATCAGAAATTAACCACAAATAAGAAAAAAATATGTCCTACGAAGAACGATTGCAGCATGTTTCGGTGTTGGGCGCCGCCGGCAAAATGGGAAGCGGTATTTTACTGCTCACAGCGGTGGAGATGGCTGACATCAGCCTGAGGCCCGAAAACAAGGGAAAACCCTTTGTGCTGAATGCCATCGACGTTTCCGATGAAGCGCTCATGGGCGTCATGAAATATTTAAAGGCCCAGGTGTTGAAAATGGCAGAGAAAAAGGTGGTTGGTTTGCGGAAGGTTTATGCCAGCCGTGCCGACCTGATTGACAATGACGAGATCATCGATCAGTATATTTTCGATGTGCTGAGCCTTGTCAGACCCTCAACACGCATCGAAGCAGCCTATGATTCACATATGGTTTTTGAGGCCATCAAGGAGGATCCCGCGTTAAAAAGCGCCATCTTTTCAAAGATCTCCGCCAATAATCCGCATCAGCCCTGGTTTTTTACAAATACCTCTTCAATTCCCATCAGCAAGCTCGACAAAGATGCCGGTCTTGGAGGAAGGATCATCGGATTCCATTTCTACAATCCGCCTGCGGTGCAGAAACTGGTGGAGATCATCAAAGCGGAGCATACCCTTCCCGAGGTGGAGGCCTTTGCACAGCAATACGCGAAAAACCTGCGCAAGGTGGTTGTTCCTTCTCACGACAAAGCCGGATTTATCGGCAATGGCCATTTTATGCGTGATATCCTTCATGCAACAGGTGAAGTGGATAAATTCAGCAAGGATTTCACCTTTGTTGAGGCGGTTTATGCCTTGAATAAGATCAGCCAGGACTACCTTGTCCGCCCGATGGGCATCTTCCAGCTGATCGATTATGTGGGGGTGGATGTATGCAGTTTTATTATGTCGGTGATGAATCCCTATTTGCCCGGTGAAGATCTCCACAGCCCGCTGCTCAACAGGCTCCTGGCCCTGGGAATCAAGGGTGGTCAATTTTCCGACGGTTCCCAAAAGGATGGCATCCTGAAGTATGAAAAGGGACGTCCTGTTGCCATCTTCGACCCGGAAATGAAAGCGTATGTGGCCATCAGTGAATGCCAGGTGAAGGTGGATGCGAAACTGGGCGCTATGCCCGTCCCGCCGGCATGGAAAACTGTGGTGGGAAGCAAATCCAAGGATGACATGCTCCATAGCTATTTTGGGCAGCTGAAATCTGCATCAGGCCTGGGCGCTGAACTGACAAAAACGTATGCCAACCGCTCTTGTGCCATTGGACTTCAGCTGGTGAACTCGGGGGTGGCCTTCAACGAAAACGACGTGAATACCGTTCTGCTGACGGGTTTTTTCCACGCATATGGTCCGATAAATGATTATTTAGGATAGATCCATCATCCCGCTGAGGGCTGTATAAGGACAAAAAAGCAATTGAGATGAAAAAATTAAGACGCAAAGTATATATGGTAGCAGGGTATAACACCCTCTCCATGGGAACCGGACGGAAAGAGTTCAATCCCAAAAAGGAGCGACCGGGATTGGAAGACTATATCAAAGAAGCAGGGCAGGGCACGCTGAAACTTATTGGTGGGGCAGCCCATGTGGACGAATGCGTGATCGGTAATTTCATGGCCTCCCGTTTCAACAGGCAGGCCAACCTGGCAGCCTTTTTTCCCTATGTTGATGAAGGGTTGCGTTACAAGCCGGCCATTCGTGTTGAAGGGGCTTGCGCAACCGGCGGACTGGCCCTCATGAGCGGCATTAAAAGTGTGTTAGCCGAAACGGCAGATGTGGTTTTGGTAATTGGTGTGGAGGTGCAAAATACGGTGAAGGCCATCTATTGCGCCGATTTCCTGGCCGGTGCAGGCTGGTTTAAGAACCGGAAGGCAGGCCATGCCTATTTCTTCCCCGGACAGTTCAGTGACCGGGCCGGGGCCTATTTCGAAAAATATGGAAGAGATAAAACCCGCCAGGCTTTGGCCCGCTGGTTCCGCAATGCAATTGAAAACGCACGCCTTTGTCCCACAGCCCAGGAATATCACAACACGGCAAAAGATCTCGAGGCCCTCGGAATGATGGAGCCCAACGGTAAATCATTTGTCGATCATTTGAATGTGTTTGATTGCTCTAAAGTATCTGATGGCGCCTCAGCCATAGCCATTGTTTCGGAAGAGGGATTAAAACGATGCGGTATCCCACTGAGCGATGCCATTGAAGTAATGGGTTGGGGCCAAATTGAAGAGGACATCACCAAGCCCCCCGTCGACCTTACAGAATTGAGCACAACAAAGCAGGCCATTAAAGAGGCGCTGGCCTCTGCCGGGATCACCCGCGACCAGATCGGCACGGCTGAAATCCATGACTGCTTTACCATCGCCGGGCTGATGTGCATGGAAGCCATTGGCTTTGCAGCGCAAGGCAAAGGCGCCGATTTCATTCTTGAAGGACACACCGCCCGCACCGGACGTGTACCAATCAATACAACCGGCGGTCTCGTTGGATGGGGACATCCTACCGGAGGCACCGGTGTTCATCAGGCCGTGACCATCCTTGAACAACTCACCGGAAAAGCGGGTGACGCCCAGGTTGAAATTCCTGCAGATCGCCCTTACGGACTTACAGTGAATATGGGCGGTGACGATAAATCGCTGGTTTCAATCGTATTTAAAAAGGGCCATTAACAATATTTGGATATCGTCAAACATCCTTACCAACCCTTGAATAACCGGATAAACTCTCTTTTTGGCGTCAGTTTCCCCATCATCCAGGCAGGCATGATCTGGTGCAGTGGCTGGCGACTGGCTGCCGCTGTGAGCAATGCCGGCGGACTTGGACTGCTTGGAGCCGGGTCGATGGCTCCCGACGTGCTCCGGGAGCAGATCAGGAAGTGTAACGCTGCAACAGACAAACCGTTTGGAGTTAATGTTCCGTTGCTCTTCCCGCAGGTTGAGAAACAGTTCGAAATCATTATCCGTGAAGGAGTGAAGATTGTGTTCACTTCGGCTGGAAATCCGGCAACCTGGACCCCCATGCTTAAGCAACACGGCATTGTGGTCGTACATGTGGTAGCCAGCCTTAAATCGGCGCTAAAATGTGAGCAATCCGGTGTCGATGCCATCGTCGCCGAAGGCTTTGAGGCCGGAGGGCACAATGGAAAAGAGGAGACAACCACTTTTACGCTGGTTCCGTTGATACGAAAAGCGACAAAACTGCCCCTGATCGCAGCCGGCGGCATCGGCACCGGCCGTGGCATGCTTGGCGCCATGGCCCTCGGCGCAGAGGGGGTTCAGATAGGCAGCAGGTTCGTGGCATCGGAAGAATCATCGGCCCATCCTGCATTTAAACAAAAAATAATTGAAACGGGCGACGGCGATACTTGCCTCAGCCTTAAAAAAGTAGGACCCGTCAGGCTGATCCGGAATGCCTTCTTTCAAAAAGTACAGATACTGGAAGATGCCTGCGCCTCGCAACAGGAGTTGCAGGATCTGCTTGGCAAAGGCCGGGCTAAATCGGGCATGTTCGAAGGGAATATCGAAGAGGGAGAATTGGAAATAGGCCAGGTTGCAGCCCTCATCAACACCATCAGACCCGCAGGCGAAATTGTCCGTGAAATACTGGAAGAATTTGCAATGGCCAGGAATGAAATCTTGAAACAGGAATTCTGACCGATGAAATGTAGTTCAATTAAATGTGTGATTTTAACAAACCAATGATCCCCGTCCTATGAAAAAAAGCCTTTTTATCCTGATCCTGCTGATGTTCCAGGTAAGTCTGTTGAGCGCACAGGATGAACCCGTAATCAAATCATCCGCCCCCCATGAAGGCGAAATTAAAACCCTTTTCAAGAAGTCAAATAAACCAATGAAAATCGGGTATTACATAGGCCCTGAATTCGCCTATACCCAGTTCCAGGGAAGGGATGTATTCCTTGGTGGCCTTGGCCTTGGGGTTATCGTCAACCATTTTTTCTCTGTTGGACTGGAAGGTTATGGCGTCCTGAATTCGGGCAATCTTTGGTATGACTTTGAGGATACTCCACTCGGCAGTCCTACCGGAGCCTATCTGTATGGCGGCTATGGTGGCTTGAAATTTGAATTCAGGATTTTTGCAACCTCACCGGTGCACATCAGCTTCCCCATCCTGATCGGAGGCGGAGGCATGGCTTACAGCACCTGGCAGATGCATAGCCGCAATTACAATGATAATTATGATGGTACAACCCTTGACTCGGATGCATTCTTTGTGGTTGAACCGGGTGTGATGGTCGAAATCAACATGCTGAAATTTATCAGGGTCGGAGCAGGCATAACGTATCGCTATACCCCCAACCTCGATCTGATCTATACCAGCAGCGGGAGGATCAATAATTTCAATGCAAAGCTTTCTTTGAGATTCGGCAAGTTCTGAAGCAGTGCAGTAGAACTAGGATTTTAATTTTTTGAGCAACTCCAGATTTGACCTATTTTTGCACCCTCTGCTTTCAATGTGCTGATGTACAAATCTACCTCAGATTCCGGTCCGCAATAATCTGATGGCCTATAACCTGTTGTAGATTCAATGCAAGCTGCACAATAATTCGTTTCTGCTTTTTTGCAAGATGACAATACAATGGTCGCTGCAAAAACAAAAAGGATAAAATACAGTTTTGATTTCATGGCCGTTTTTTTTGAGGGCGAATTACCCTGTTAATACTATAACAAATATAAACATATTACAATAAGAATAATATATCTGAAGTTTTTTTTAAATTCTTTGGAAAATATCGGTTCTTACAAGACACCGGCATCGGCATTTTTCTTTGAATTGAGATTATACGATGTGGAAGTCTAGGCCTTGGACAATGCTTTGCAAAGAGTAGGATACGAGCCCTCTAAGGTTGTCCAGATATCAAGCTCCGGAAGAAATTCTGGAGCTTTTTTGTGATATATTGCTGCTTTATGCTTATATTTTGAGATGCATTTGTAAATGGTATGCCAAAAATTCTGATTTAAAACTTATCTGGTTATTTGTCATGTATGATACGGATATGTTCGAACGCAGAATGCATGTCTACGTTGGCAGGAACGGGTTCCTTCAAATTGTTTGAAGTATTCATGAGCAAGGTGTTTGATCTTATCCGCTTTGGTGACAAAAGCCAGTTTTACGGCGTGGGAATTGTTTTTGACAGAGCTTTTCCGGATTCTGCCGAATACATGGGCATAATTATCAGGAAGTTGAAATAATGTTACTTCAGTAAAATCCCTGAAAATAATTCGGACACATCGTCGTAAAGATTATTGCTGCCATTCCGGTTCGCTTTGATTCAATCCCTGTTTTTTTTTCAGTATATTCGCGTTGGGTTTTGGAAATGAATGAACTGCAATGCGTATCCTGTTATCCTTTATTTTCTTCGTTTGTCTATCCACGGTATCAGCGACCATGTCGGATTACTCTTTTCTGAAAAAGGCGGAGTCCTACTATAAATCGGTGGTTGCTTCTGATCCAGCTCAAGGCGAACGCAAGAAGATGATTGATTCGGCACTGAGCATCAGGGATTCGGCCGGTTTTCAAAAGGCTTTTCAGCTTTCATTCCGCATCGGGCTTTTTCTGCTTGAACAGGGGGGACATGCCAAGGCATTGGATGTTTTTAATGATATGCTGCACTTCCTCGAAACGAAAACAGCAAAAACCAAAGAGGAGAAGATTAAGATCGGATCGCTTTACCTGGTGATCGGAGCAATCTATGAAGAAACCGGGTTGTGGAACAACGCACTGGCCATGTACATGAATTCGCTCCAGATATGCAATGAAACTGAAAATCAAGCGGGTAAAGCAAAGGTCTATAATAACATCGGCGTGTTATACTATAAAAGGAACGAGCTTGTCAAGGCCGAAGCGCTTTTCAACAAGGCCATCGCAATCAATAAATCCCTTAACATCCGCAACGAACTCTTCAACAATTATAATAACCTGGTCGGGATTTACAAAGCCAGTAACAATACGGCAAAGGCCCTTGAATATGAGTTGATCGCCTTAAATCAACTTGATATCGAACAGAATTTCTACGATCTCTCAATCGTTTATTCCAATATTGGCAATTTATACCAGGATATGGGAAATCTGACAGTGGCATTGTCGTATTTCCAGCAGGCTGCGGGTATACAGAAGAGCAAGTCCTTCCCTGTAGGCCTGATCCGGACACAGTTAAACATAGCATCTGTTTACTCGAGTCTTCATAAACCGGATTCGGCCGTTTTTTACATTGATGCATCATTGAAACTTGCTGAAAGTCTGAACAATCCGTCTCAAAAACTGATTGCATACAAAGATGCGGCAACCTATTTTGAAAAAACCGGCAATTACAAAACCGCCTATGGTCTTAATTCTAAATATCTAATCCTGAACGACTCGCTTGAGAAGATTAACAGCCTGACCAAAATTGAACAGATACAGGCTGTTTATGAGGTAATCAACAAGGAGAAGGACAATAAGATCCTGCAGCAGAAAGTAAACCTGCAGCAACTGGCCATACAACGCCAGCGGATTGTACTTCTCGGGGCCTTGGCCATTGTCATGTTCTTTATCTATTTCGTGTTAAACCTGTTCAGAAATAACAGGAGAGAACGGGACAAAAACCAGAAGATCATTGAACAGGCAGAGCTGTTGCATAGACAGGAAAAAGAGTTCCATTTAAATAAAGAGAATTCCCTTGAACTTGAGCTGGATTATAAGAACCGCCAGTTGACATCGTATGCCTTGCACCTGGCCAGGAACAATGAATTTGTTCAGAAAACGACCATCGATCTGCAGCAAATCCTGCTTGGGCTCAATCCAAGGGATAAGGAAAGATCAAACAGGATCAAAGAGATGATTTCCGACCTGCATCAATACTCGTCAGGGCATGACTGGCAGGAGTTCCGTTTATATTTTGAAGAGGTTCATCAGTCATTCGAAAAGAATCTCAGTGGGGCTTTCCCCGATCTTACGTCGAACGATAAGAAGATTTGCGCCTTATTAAAACTCGGACTTTCGACCAAGGAGATAGCATCGATCACCTTCAGGGAATTACGCAGTGTTGAATCGGCCAGGAACCGTTTAAGGAAGAAACTGGGACTGGCTCCCGATGTGAATATCCATGCGTTCCTTTCTCAATTTTAAATATTGATATACAGTTATATAGCATGTTGTGCCGTAGAAAATTATCCTGCTGCTTTATCGATGCAGTAGTATGGATATGGTATATTGTGCAGATCTGACCAGTTTGAATATTATTTTTGCCTAATATTCAATCCTGAAACAATGGAAAAAATTACCATAAATAGCCACGCAATGAAAACCAACCAAATGAGATCCAAATTCAATTCTGTTATTTTAGCGATGGCCTTTTTTCTGCCTCTGGCCATGTTGCCGGCAGGGTTAAAGGCACAGTGGAACCCCAATACCAGTGTAAACCTTCAGATATCGGGCCTGACTGACGCTGATCAGCAGTCGATGCCGACCACCGATGGGAAAACCTGGATTGCCTTTTACAGCAACCCTACAGGGAATTACAACATGATGGCGCAATTGCTTGATGCAAGCGGGAACAAGCTGCTGGGCCCGGACGGTTTGTTGGTAAGCAGCCAGACTTCAGGCAGTGCGATCTATGTATTTAATGTCTGTGTTGATGCTTCAAACAACCTGATCATTGCCTGCCAGGATATGAGAACAGGCTCCAATCAGGCGGTTGTGTATAAAATTTCGCAGGCCGGCACCCAATTATGGAATCCCACCGGCATTGTCCTTGGAGGAGGGTTATCTCCCTATCCCGCCGTATTGAGCACAGGTGAAACAGTGGTGGCCTGGAATGAAAGTCCCAGCAGTACCCTGAAGATCCAGAAGATCACCAACGGCGGAGCTTTGGCCTGGACAACGCCGGTTACGGTCATGGTTGGAACCACAAAAACAACCAGAGGCCAGCTTATTGCCAACAGCAATGGAAAGTTTACCAACGTTTTCCAGAGAAAGGGAACAGGTGTTTCTTCAACCTTGTGGGCACAGGCATACGACAGCACAGGCCTTGCACTTTATTTACCGGTGCAGCTTTCAACCCTGACTTCAAGCGCTTCAAGGTACTATTCTATCCTTGCAGACGGCGACACAACCTATTTTGGTTATTATGTCTCCCAGGGATCGAGATTTAACTCCTTTTTGCAAAGGATCAATCCTACGGGGACCACACCCTGGGGTATGAACGGATCGAACTTCAGCACTTCAATAACATCTGCCGATCCTTACCAAATGGTTACGGATATAAACATGACCCCCGGGACCAACTATATCTGGTCGGTTTCGAATTTCTGTAACTCCCTTCAAAACCAGTATGGAATTTATGTCCAGAAGTACCTGAAAACAAACGGAGCCAGACAGTTTACCGACCAGGCCAAAGTACTCTATCCGATCAGTCCTAATTTTAACCAGCACGTCAGCCGCATAACTTTATTGACCGACGGCCCCATGTTCATGGAATATGATGTCAGTACCAAGATCTATGCGATAAGGCTGAATTCGAACGGCGATTTCGTATGGCCGGGGAACAGGGTTGAGCTCAGCTCCACCACAGCACCGGCAGGTATTCCAAAAATGCGATATGGATTTACCCCGATTGGCGAAAACAGGTGTGCGGGAGTATGGACCGAAAACAGGTCAAGTATCGGATACAGGGGTTTTGCTCAGGGCATTTCGCTGATGGGCTTTACAGGAATAAAAGTTTATACCGAGGGAAATGTTCCGGCAACCATCGTTTCAGCCATGGGAACCTTGCAGATGGTCGATACCATAACACCCATCACGGCAAATCAAAACGTAACCTGGAGCATCGTTCCGGGCACAGGAGTCGCATTGATAAGCACAGGCGGACTGGTAACAGCGATTACCAACGGCACGGTATGGGCAAAAGCGGTCTCCGTCGAGGACAATACGATCAAGGATTCACTGATGATCACCATGACAAACCAGAACATCACTGCTCCTTCCGTAATTACATTGGCGGCAACATCAGTCGCAGGGACAACCGCCGTGCTGAATGGTTCTGTTAATGCAAACAATGCCAGTACAGCCGTTACCTTTAACTATGGACTCACCACTGCTTACGGGACTACATTAACCGCCACACCTTCTCCTGTACTTGGGAATTCACCGACCCCTGTTCTTGTTAACATTGTCGGCCTGATCCCCGGAACAACCTATCATTTCAGGGTCAGCGGAGCAAACATTGCAGGGACAACCAACGGCAATGACCTTACTTTCACCACCCCGCTTATTCCGCCAACCGTTGTTACCGACGCTGCCACCGATGTTTTAAATGCTTCAGCGCAGATTCACGGCACCGTGGTCGCAAACAATGTATCAACCGCGGTATCATTCGACTGGGGCACCACAACGGCTTACGGAAACAATCTTCCTGCAACCCCTGCAACTGTTTCAGGGATGACATCAACCACTGTCCTGGCTGACCTGAGCAGCCTGACATGGGGGACAACCTATCACTACCGCTGTGTAGGGGTCAACAGCGCCGGAACGACCAATGGTGCCGACATGACCTTCACAACCGGATGTCCTTCCATTCCGGCTCCCGGAGCCATAACAGGACCTTCCACTGTTTGCCGGTCGACAGCCAATGTAGTATACAGTGTTCCTGACATTCCGAATACCACCTATTATAACTGGACATTACCCACTGGTGTTTCTATTACTGCAGGATTGGGAACCCCTGTAATAACCGTGAACTTTACATCGGACGCGATTTCGGGAAATATTTCAGTTAACGGAACAAATAACTGCACCTCAGGATCGGCAACAACCATTCCTGTAGCGGTCTATTCATTGCCTGAACCTACCATAGCGGGGGTCACCTCTCTTTGTGCCGGCTCAGGGTATTTTACTTACGCAACGCAGGCTGGCATGAGCGGATACACCTGGATTGTCTCTTCCGGCGGTTTCATTTACAACGGTACAGGCACTTCGGTCATCACCGTGGTTTGGAACAATGCCGGTGCACAAACCGTTAGCGTGAACTACACCAATGCCAACGGTTGCCAGGCCCTGAGCCCCATTGTCCTTAACGTTGCTGTGAATGATGTTCCTGCTGCTGCAGGTTCCATCACCGGGACCAATGCGCTCTGTGCAGGAACCCAGGGCCTTTCTTATGCGATTGATGCAATTGCCGGGGCGCAGACGTATGTATGGATCGTGACTGCCGGTGCTGCCATCGCAACGGGTGCCGGTACCACCAACATTTCGGTGAACTATGGAGCCAATGCAACCTCTGGAGCCATAACCGCTTACGGCAATAACCTCTGCGGTAACGGGGCAAGTTCGAACCTCATCGTGACCGTAAATCCCATTCCTCCCACGCCTGTCATCACAGCCAACGGGTATTTGCTGACTTCCAATGCTGCCGCCGGAAACCAGTGGTATCATGACGGAACTGCCGTGCCCGGGGCCACAGAACAGACCTATAACGTGCCTGCTTCAGCTTCGGGCTGGTACTGGACCATGGTCACCCTGAACGCATGTTCCTCCGACACCTCAAACCACAAATACATTCTGGGTGTCGGCATCGGCGAACCTGATCAGGAAAAGGTGAATATCCTTCCGGTTCCCAACGACGGACATTTCAGCATCTCTCTGAACAGTGCAAAGGAGATATCGTACAGGATGGAGATCTATAATACGCTTGGTGTAAAAGTTTATGGAGAACGCACGATCACTGTCAGCGGAACACTTGTAACTCCGGTTGACCTGAGTTCAGTTCCGGGCGGGCTTTACACCATTATCCTTCGCAGTGGCAGCAACCAGATCACACGCAAAATACTGATAAACAAATAAAACTGTTTCGCTGGTTTAAAAAAGCCGTTCGGAAGGACGGCTTTTTTTTATAAAAGTGTTCTGATGTGTTGTGCCCCAGGACCCATATCAGTTTTACTCCCGCTCCGTCCGAGGTAGGCTGTCCGATAATCATGCGTTCAATCGCTCTGTTGGTTTTCAATGGTGTTGGTTATTATGTTCCACAGTTCTTGGTTTTAACCCGTAGTCCAGTTTTATTTCCAGATGTAACATAAGGAATATCAGCAAATTTAAGTTTTACCGGACAACAATAGTATTATTCAAAAGAATCTTTCGTATTTCTGCACATAGAAATAATTATAGTACGACACGCCAAACTAATTTATGCGCAACACGTAAAATAACTATGGCAACACCGGGTGAAAAACTTGCAGAATCCCTTGAAATGCGAACTGCCTTAGCCTTGATCAGTGATGCATCTGATATCCTCAGGCAACTTCTTGACGGGGGACATTCAGTAATTGCGGGAAGACTGGCAGGGGCATTCCGCAATAATGGACAGGAACAAATTGCCGACGAAATAGTCCAGGCAATGAAATCATCCGGATACTCTATCCGTGAGTTAAATCCATTTACCAGTAAACCTCCTGTTGTACTATACCAGAATGAAAGATCACCCTATGTTAACAGAATCACTTTCCATCGAGAAATACTTGGTAACACCTGAGCTTATTGAAAAAGTAAGGATAGGGAGATGGAACCCATCAAACAATGAAACCGACAGACATCAACGTGATGCAATGGCTGCCAGGGGCTATTGGCAGGCATCGCAGGCAGTTAAAGAAAGTATTCAAAGTGTTCTGAATGGAGAAAACCCGGGAGTGATAGCGCGAAAGGACCATTCGCATTGGTTTCGTGAGCTGTTCTCCCCAAGTGTGACCTCCGGTATCATTAAAGCTTCTGACCTTGCAGGCTACCGGATAAACCAAGTCTACATTTCCCAGTCAATGCATGTGCCTTTAAATAAGGATGCTGTTCGCGCTGTACTGGGACATTTTATCTTTGTCTACATCCATCCTTTTATGGATGGCAATGGACCTATAGCAAGGTTTCTGATGAACGTGATGCTTGCTTCCGGTGGATACCCGTGGACGGTCATCCCTGTGGAGATGCGCAACACCTATATGAATTCTCTTGAAAAAGCCAGTGTTGATGGAGACATCCGGCCATTTGCCGATTTTATGGCCCACCTGGTGCATGAAAGCCTTAAAGGAACACCCCTTGCAAAATTAAATACCTGATAATAATTACCCTCAAACGCTCATTTGGCATTTTTCTTTTAGGAATAAAACCGGGTAAGTGGAGTGTACCGGAGTCGAACCGGTGACCTCTGCATTGCGAACGCAGCGCTCTGGCCAACTGAGCTAACACCCCCTGTTTCCATGTTCTTAACGGGATGCAAAGATATTACAATTTCCATCGACTGGCTGTTTTTGACTACGCAACATGATCTGATCCCGTGAGGCAATACCATTATTCCTCCTGCTGATAATAAATTTTATAGAATTTGCGGCCATCCGGATCAACCCCCTGTTCGATCATCTCCCTGTTCCCATGGATATAGATGTGGAAATTCTTATCCAGTTTTAACACACTTTTGAAAATCCGCGATTGCTTCTTTACAGCCTGCACCGATATATCAAAATTGCCCTCCACCTCAACATTGTTTTCTTCCCGGTAGGAGGCATCAAACTTCCGGAAGGACTGGATCATGTCAGGCTTCTGAAATACGACCTGCTCGAACTCCTCTTTGTCAAAGGAATCATGCGTTTTGAAATAATCGAGCGAGCGGTTTAAAATATCAATCTGGTCAGTTTTTCCAACCTCGAAATCTTCGGGCAGCTGCTTTGTCGCGTAATTCTTCGTGATGGTCAGAAAATCCTTTGTCTGGTGGTAATCATCATTGCATGGTCTCAGCATCAAAAAGTTATCCTTCCAGAACTGCGCCTCCGTCGATTTGTTCAGCTTGTCGACGATACAGATCTTATATCCGTTGCTCTTTTCTGTATTGAAGATCAAACATCCTTTATCCAGCTTTTCAATGTTTATGCCATCCTCATAGTTCAGCGAAAAATCACCCTGTGCGACGTTCAGCTTTAAGAAGGGCTGCCGGGTCTCTGATTTGAAAATTCCAATGACATTTACCGATTCATCACCGGTGGATATATTCGAAAAATGGGCCACAAACAGGTCTCCGGATTTGATTTGCGGATGACCCGACACCTCATACAAATGCTTGGCAATATGGATGCTGTTGAAATGCAGATCCTGTTTGTTGCTGAACACCTGTGTCGCAAACTGATACAGCGGATTCAGTCTGAAATCCTCATTTGAAAAGGTGAAGGAGTAAAATTCACCCGAAGTGAACGGAGGCAGGAAAAAACGCATCAGCAACTCCCTGAGCAGGGTGTCGGAGGTATCGAGGCTGTTTTTGGAGATCAGCAGATCCTCCCCGTTGCTTTTATTTCCGACATGGTGAACGGAGACGGCGTCGATGGTTGCATTGGTATAGTCGATCATCAGTATTAATTTTTTTCACGTTTTTAAACACATTAGTGACACCATTGTTCTTTCAGCATGTTTAAGCTTTTTGTTGAATATTCAAAAAGCCAGGATTTGATGGAATCATTAAAGGCCTTTGGGGTCACACTCCCAAACTCAGCCTGCTTTATCGTTTCATCAATATTTGATTTATTGATAAAATCCGGAATCACTGTAACCGGGTTTAATTCACATATTGGTTTGACAACAATATAGCCCTGGCACAAGTCTTTTAATCTCGCATTTGAATTTCCCAGTCCGTACAAAGAATTTCGGAGGCTGTAATCATCAAAACGTGGGTCTGCAGTAGAAAATCCAATGCCTATGGGGTGATTCAGCAATGAATTAGCCAGGGAGTCAATTCTTCCGTTGCAGGGTAAAACGGTTTTACTGTAATTGGATCCATACCAGGGCCCATGCAGCAGGACAGTGATTGTTTTTGTGGGATATTTTTTGTACACCCAGTTTCCGACTCTGGTGCTGACGAATCCCTTTAACGTGTCATTCACCAGATAGGGTTGGTAAAAATTCGTAAAAGCATGGTGCATTCCACAATATACAAGAACTTTTGCTCCTTTTTTTATCCCAATACTGTCAATGAGATATGTCCAAAACTGTTCCTGGTCATAGATGCCGTTTCCTTCATTGTCGTATTGTTCAAGGCCAATAATTCTGAAGGGATCTTCATTTGGTTTCAGAGATTGGTTAGTTTTCCATGCAGAATAATAGAGGTCAATATATTCCTTATAACCCCAATCCCATGCGTTATCAAACATGATACGTAAGGCAAGGTTTTTATCAAATACCTTTGCAGTAATCAGTGAATCGATCCGTTTTGTGTCTTTAAATCTTGCAAATTCAGAAAACAACAGATGAATCCCGTTTTTATGCAGCACAGGAATCATTTTACCTACAAAATCAACATGTTCCCTGATACGGTGTATCTCTCCTAAAAAAACGACATCCTTTGCCTTGAATTGACCTATTAAATAATCATCCGCTGGCTGAAGCTGTTCCGGATAGCCTGTATTCTGTGCGCACGAAATGTGCATCCACATCATTAAAAGAGCGGTATTCAGGACTATTTTATAGTTTATATTATTCATTATTGGCAATATTTTGGCGACTGTGTTTCATCGGACGCCACTGGCAGGTTTGTACCCTGCAAACACTTTTTCACGATGATATTCAATTCTGAATCTTTTTGCGTCCCGATACAAAACCTCCTCCCGTTTTTTAATTCAATTGCAAGTCCTGTATGGCCCTTCGTGTTGTATACTGTCCCATATTTCGTTCCCAGGCGAATTCCCCATCCGCCAACAAATCCATAATTCACAATTTCTGCACGTTTTATATCTATCCATGGAAATCGTTTCTTTATGAATGGGAAAAAGTGAATCCTGATTTCATGCTGATCGATCTCTGTTTTTAGCTGCATGAGCCAGAACAACGCAATGATGGCAAAGATGAGCAGGGAAAATATTACCAAACCGGCATCCGGCATGGGTTTATCCCCAAATTTTTCTCCCATGATCAGTTGCTTATATATTCCGTAAATGGGCAATAGGCCGATTCCTGTTAAAATAAGCCACAACCACCACTGGGTAAATCTTTGTCGTTCGTAAAATTCAATTTTCATTGGCAGGGATTTTAGTGCGTTTCGACTACGGTAACCGAAATTGTAAATGCATTGGATCTTTGCGATGGTTTATAGATTAACAGCAAGAGTAAAAGTAGTAATAAAAGCAACCATGGTATCAGTCGCATCTATTTTTTTTGGCATTGAATGACCTTAAAACGCGCTATTTTTGCATGGAGATATCATGCATGAACAATACGATAAAAATCAGCAACGCATCCGAGCACAACCTGCGATCGGTCAGCCTTGAATTTCCGAAAAACAAACTGGTTGTGGTCACCGGTGTATCCGGTTCGGGAAAGTCATCACTCATTTTCGATGTCTTATACCGCGAAGCCGAAAGCCGCTACCTGGGCTCGTTTTCCACTTTCGCTCGTCAATTCATGGGCAAATTGAAGAAACCGGATGTGGAGAAGATAGAGGGCCTGTCGCCTGCCATCGCCCTGGACCAGAAATCGGTGGTTTCCAATCCACGGTCAACTGTGGGAACGATAACGGGTATATACGATTCACTTCGTCTATTGTTCGCGCGAACCGGGATTGCTCCGACGGAAAATGATGAAAATTCAGGAACTCCGGTTGACATTAACCGGAGCCTGTTCTCTTTCAACGCGCCCGAAGGAGCATGCATCGCATGCAAAGGGCTGGGGGTTGAGGATTTTCTTGATCCGGAGTTGCTGATTGCTGATCACAACAGGACCCTTCGTGAAGGTGCGCTTGTGATCACCGCGCCCAACGGGTATATCATATACTCCCAGGTGACCCTGGATGTGCTTGATCAGGTATGCCGGGCCGAGGGATTTCACATCGATATTCCCTGGAAAGATCTTACTCCGGAGCAAAAAAAGATCGTCCTATATGGGAGCGATAAGATCGAAATTCCCTTTGGCAAGCATCCGTTGGAATCGCGCATGAAATGGAGCGGGATTACTGCAAAGCCGCGTGAACTTGGTTATTATAAAGGCATTCTTCCGGTGATGGAGGCCATTCTTCAGCGCGACCGGAACAAAAACATCCTGCGGTTTGTACGAAGCGGAAAATGCAAAAGCTGCAACGGCCGGCGCCTGAATTCAAAGGCGCTTTCAGTGAAGGTACAAGGATACAACATTGCCGCGCTGGCAGAACTTCAGCTTGATGACCTTCCACATCTCCTTCAGGGGATCACCTTCACGCCATCAGAGCAATGCATCGCAGGCCCCATTCTGGCGCAGATATCAAAGCAGGTTGTACTCCTCAGGCGGCTGGGGCTGGCCTACCTCTCCTGCGACCGGGACTCGACCACCCTGTCGGGGGGTGAGTCGCAGCGGTTACGCCTGGCAACCATGGCCGGAATGGAGTTGAGCGGAATGATCTGCATCTTCGATGAACCCTCCATCGGGCTCCATTCGCACGATATCGAACATCTCATCGGGATTCTTAAGGAATTACGTGACAAGGGGAACACGGTAATCGTGGTAGAGCATGACGAAGCGTTTATCCGTCATGCCGACTGGCTTATCGATATTGGTCCAGGTCCGGGTATCCATGGGGGTGAAGTACTGTTCAACGGAACCCTGAAAGAGGCGAGGGAACTGCCGGAACAGGAGATCAGGAGAAGCCGTACCCTTTCGTTCATGGTTGGTATTGAGCAGATTCCGGTTCCTGCGATCCATAGAACCGGATCCGGGTGCATCACCATCGAAGGGGCCTCTGCCCGCAACCTCAGAGGGATCGATGCAGTATTCAAGCTGCATACCCTGAATGTGGTAACAGGCGTTTCGGGAGCCGGAAAATCGACATTGACCAATTACATCCTGGGGGCTTTTTTAAAAAACAGGTTACACAATGCCAATAACAGCATTGGAAAGGTTGGAAATATCAAAGGCTGGGAGGGAATCCGCAATGTGATATCCATCGACCAGTCGCCAATCGGCCGCACGCCCCGAAGCAATCCTGCAACCTATACCGGTCTTTCAGATTTCATCCGTGATTTGTTTGCCAGGCAGCCGGAGGCGATCAGCCGAGGGTATGACAAAAGTCGCTTTTCATTTAATACACCGGGTGGCCGCTGCGAATTGTGCCAGGGGGCAGGATATCAGCAGGTTGGAATGCACTTCATGGGAAATGTGGAGGTCTTGTGCGAAGTTTGTGAAGGCCGGCGGTTTGACCATGAAACGCTGGAAATCAGGTACCTGGAAAAAAATATGTCTGAACTTCTGGAGATGACCGTTTCAGAGGCGGTTACCCTCTTTTCCTCCGAACCAAAGATCCTTCGTTACCTGAATACCCTGGATTCTCTTGGACTTGGCTACCTTACCCTCGGACAGCGTTCATCGACCCTGAGCGGGGGAGAGGCGCAACGCATCAAACTGGCGACTGAACTGGCTAAACCGCAGGCTGATCATACGCTGTACATTATGGATGAACCGTCAACGGGACTCCACCAGGCTGATGTGGGTGTTCTGCTAAAAGCGCTCAACAGCCTCATTGACCAGGGCCATACGGTGATCCTGATCGAGCATCACCTTGGACTTATTTCAGCGGCCGATCACATCCTTGACCTTGGCCCCGGAAGTGGCCGCGATGGCGGGCGCCTGCTTTTTTCAGGTTCGCCGCAGGAGATAATCCTGTGTGATGAATCCGCTACGGCACAGGCCCTTAGGGAATTGCCAATGGCCAATGACCAATTGCCAATAAAGAAAAATGTTACCGGGAGAATTTCCGAAAATGTCTTCCCCCTCCCCGACGGAAAGAAATCAGTCATGGGTCATAGGTCATGGGTCCTTGGTCATTCCATCTCCTTAAAAGGGGTCTCCACCCACAACCTCAAAAACATCCATGTTGAAATACCGCATGACAAGATAACCGTGATCACCGGAGTTTCGGGAAGCGGTAAGTCCTCGCTGGCCTTTGATACGATTTTTGCAGAAGGGCAGAACCGGTTCATGGAGAGTTTTTCCCCCTACGTCCGCACCCGGATTGGTGTTAAGGACAGTGCGGATTTTGAAGAGATTACCGGGCTCACCCCCACCTTTGCCGTGGGGCAGGCTGCCACAGGCCGGAATCCCCGCTCAACGGTGGGCACCATGACCGGCATCTACGACCATTACCGCCTCCTGTTTTCACGCACCGCCTGTCACGCGTCGCACGTCACGTGTCACCCTTCCTCCTCCCTCTTCTCCTTCAATCACCAGCATGGAGCCTGTCCGGTGTGCGACGGATTGGGCTTCCGGATTGTTTGCGATCCTGAAAAGCTGATCACCCATCCTGGAAAATCATTGCCGGATGGCGCCATGAATGGAACAAAAACCGGGAAATTTTACGGTGACCCTTTTGGACAGTATATGGCAACCCTGATTACAGCCGGAGATAAACATGGGTATGATTTTTCACTTTCATGGATTGAACTTCCCACGGAGGCACAAGAATTGGCCATAAATGGAACCGGTGATGAGATGTTCGAGGTTACCTGGCAATTCAGGCGTGACAACCGCACTGGCGAGCATCATTTCAATGGGCCGTGGAGGGGGTTGGCAAACCTGGTTAATGAAGAGTTTAACCGCAAACATGCCGACCATCGGGGGGATGCCATGATGGCGCTTATGAAATCCGAAACATGCCCTTCATGCCGGGGTTCCAGGCTTCGAAATGAAGCGCTGGCCTATAGCATCCAGGGGCAGAATATCGCTGAAACATCCGCACGCTCTGTGAAGGATTCGATCAGCTTCTTCAAATCTGTTCTTACCGGTTTTTCCGGTCAGATGGAAATTGAAACATCTGCTCCATTGATTATGGAAATTGTACGAAAGCTGCAGTTCCTCTCTGATCTTGGCCTGGCCTACCTTACCATCGACCGTTTATCATCCACCCTGTCGGGCGGAGAGGCGCAGCGTATCAGGCTGGCCGGGCAACTTGGCTCAGGACTTACCGGCCTTACCTATGTGTTGGATGAGCCTACCATCGGACTGCATCCCAGGGATACCGGCAAGCTGATGAAGCTGATCCGTTCGCTGAAGGATGCAGGAAATACGGTGATCATTGTTGAACATGACCGCGATGTTATTCTTGCGGCTGACCATGTAATCGACATGGGGCCGCGAGCCGGGAAAGCCGGGGGTATGGTGGTTGCAGCCGGAACGCCGGAGGAGATCATGCAAAATTCAGCTTCAGTGACGGGGCCCTATCTTTTGCCTCAAAGTCAGTCCGCCAATGCCGGCTCACCTGAAAATACCACGGTGCAAAAAGAGAACATTCGCCGTACCTTAAAGCCAGGGCTGATCATAAAAAATGCCTTCGCAAATAATCTGAAGGGATTCGACCTTGAGATCCCTTCCGCCGGAATTATCGCCATCACCGGCGTTTCAGGCAGCGGAAAATCCACCCTCTTATTTGAGGTAATCCTCGCCTCGTTTGAAAACAATAAGCCGGCAGGATGTACATTCATTAAGGGATTTGACCACTTCCAACGCATCGTGAGCGTTCATCAGCGTAGCGGTTTCACAAATTCACTTGCCACACCGGCTACCTTCACCGGCATTTTTGACGATATCCGGGAACTCTTTTCCTCTTTATCTGAATCAAGGCGATTGGGCCTGAAAAAAAATGCCTTTTCATACCTCAGCAAGGATGGCCGATGTCCGGTTTGCGAAGGGAGAGGAGAGATAAGAACTTCCATGGATTTTCTTTCAGATGTTACCAGGGTGTGTGAAAAATGCCAGGGAAAGCGGTACCGGCCAGAGATCCTGTCATGCCTTTATCGAGGGAAGAGTATTGCAGCAATACTTGAGATGACCGTCTCAGAGGCTGCGCTCTTTTTTACTGATCAGAAAAATCTCCTGACACCTCTGCAGATGCTTGAAAAGGTTGGATTGGGTTACCTCATGTTCGGACAATCATTGAAAAGTGTGTCGGGAGGCGAAGCGCAGCGGCTGACCTTAGCCACTGAGTTGATGAAACCCGGCAAGGGGCCGGCGCTTTATCTTTTTGAAGAACCTTCAACCGGGCTTCATTTCAGCGATATTGATTTCCTTCTGACGTTGTTTCATCACCTGGCTGACCAGGGTCATACCTTGGTCGTTATTGAACATGATCCCATGATCATTGCCCAGGCTGACCATATCATTGAACTGGGTCCGGGTGGGGGCGATGGGGGAGGATTTCTGCTTGGCAGCTCGCAGGAGGATCAAAAAAACCGCCCCTAGTGTGGGGCGGTATCGCTGATGCGATTCAAATCATCCAACAATCTTAAAGATTTTGGATCAGCCTTTGGCTTTAAAAACATGTTCCGTCATGAACGAAACATGACAAAAAATCAAAATGGTTTTTTTACTTTTTTGTTGGTTTTTTTAAAGTTTAAGATTAGATGAACAAATATAACTTAATTGAGCCGGAAGTCAAGCTATTTAACGTTTCTTAACATAACATTAATTCGATCTGTAAGGAAGATAATCCGTTTGAAATAATCAGATGGTTAAACTTTTTTCAATTGTATTGTTTTTATTTAGCATTAACATAAATTTGTAGGAGATTTTTTACATATGAACAAAGTAGTAAACAATGCCCGGGAGGCCATAAAGGGGCTTGCCAGCAATATGACCCTGATGCTGGGCGGGTTCGGCTTATGCGGGATTCCCGAAAACTGCATTGCTGCGCTTGCTGCAAGCGATATCACAGGACTGGTATGCATTTCCAACAACGCAGGTGTTGATGGATTTGGTCTTGGCCTGTTGTTGCGCCGACACCAGATTCGAAAAATGATCTCTTCGTACGTGGGGGAAAACAAGGAATTTGAGCGGCAGTTGCTCAGCGGAGAGCTCGAGGTCGAACTGATTCCGCAGGGAACGCTGGCCGAGCGTATCAGGGCCGGAGGTGCAGGGATCCCTGCTTTTTATGTGCCCGCAGGATTCGGCACCGAAGTGGCAGTTGGAAAACCTGTAAGGACGTTCGATGGAAAAAGTTATCTGGAGGAGAGCTGGCTGAAAGCCGATTTTGCTATCGTCAAAGCATGGAAAGGAGATGTTCATGGGAATCTGGTTTATAGAAACACGGCCAACAATTTCAACCAATCGATGGCTACCGCCGGTAAAATCACCATTGCAGAGGTAGAAGAGTTGGTTCCTGCAGGCACACTTGACCCGAATCATATCCATACCCCCGGGGTGTTCGTACAACGGATTTTCCAGGGAACCAATTATGAGAAGCGGATCGAATTCGCCACCACCCGATAACTGGTCACTCGTCACTCGTCACTCGTCATTCGTCACTCGTCACTCGTCACTCGTCACTCGTCACTCGTAAATCGTCAATCATAAATCAAAGGGTATGGGTTTAGATAAAAATGGAATTGCAAAACGGATCGCACGGGAGTTGCAGGACGGTTATTATGTCAACCTGGGTATCGGAATACCCACCCTGGTGGCCAATTATATTCCTGAAGGAATGCAGATCGTGCTTCAATCAGAAAACGGATTGCTGGGCATTGGGCCATTTCCGGAGAAAGAGGCCCTGGATCCCGACCTGATCAATGCAGGAAAGCAAACCATCACGGCAGTTCCCGGGGCCGCCTTTTTCGATTCTGCTACGAGCTTTGCCATGATTCGCGGCGGCCATATTGACCTAACCGTACTCGGGGCCTTTGAAGTATCTGATACCGGCGACATTGCCTCATGGAAAATCCCGGGAAAGCTGATCAAGGGCATGGGAGGCGCCATGGACCTGGTGGCATCGGCCAGGAACATCATTGTGGCCATGATGCATACAAACCCGCAGGGGGAATCGAAATTGCTCAGACAATGCACGCTCCCGCTGACAGGCGTGGGGGTTGTAAAGCGTATCGTAACCGATCTGGCTGTTTTGGATGTGACCCCTCAGGGCTTTAAGTTGCTTGAACGGGCGCCAGGCGTCTCTGTTCAGGAGATCATCAATGCAACAGAAGGTAAACTTATTGTTGAGGGAGAAATCCCGGAAATAGAATTATAAATAGGGCTCACTTTGTCTGTTTAATCAGCCTTAACAGGATTACCAGGCAGGTATTGTGACCTTGCCCCTCACCACCGGGGTCAATAGGCCTACTCCGTCATATAGATAATAAAAATCTTTTGGATCCAACGATTCGCGTAGACGGAATTTAACCGGCTCCATAAAGGAGAAAATGATCCTCTTTCCATCGGTGGTCATTTTAATTTTTGAGACGGGGTAGTAGACGTTGGTCTCAAAGGCGTCCTCCAGATCGATATCGAGTCTTCCCATCTTTTTCACCGTTCCGTTCCTGAACAGATAGGCACGTAATTCAGAATCGAAAATATATCGGGATTCCCAGATAATAATAACCCCGTCGGACGGATTTTGTGTCCGGTAAAAATATAAACGGGTTGAATCACTTACATTTACAGTATCAAAGACGGCAGCAGGTTCACTTGTACGGTTGTTTTTAAATACCCCGATCCACATATCCACAAGCCAATACCGGAATATCACCCCGATGGCAGTGGCATTATCAAGGTCATAACACTGGCCAACCCTCAGGGTGTCAAATCGCTTTATGGTGTTATTTTTCACCGGGGTAAAAGAGGAATAGTTCCTGTAGTACTGAGCAGTCAGTTCCTGACAAACAGCAGTGAGCATTAAAAAAAGGACAATGATTTTAATTGATAGGCGCATGGGGCGGTTTTTTTAACTCTTTTCCGTATCACCGTTGTTTTTCCTGAATTTTATTATCCCGCGAATCAGAATGGTCATGGTAATCAGCGTAATTCCAAGTACGAAATATTCAATATTGTCAAGGGAGGCGGGGATTTTTTTCCCGACAAAGTAGCCAAGGGGAATCAGTGAGCCAGCCCAAAGCACAGCCCCGGCTATATTGAAAATATTGAACTTCCAGAAGTTCATATCAATTGTGCCTGCCAGAATGGGTACAAATGTCCGGATAACCGGCATAAACCGTCCTGCAATGAGCGCAAGCCCTCCATATTTTTCATAATAGGCCCTCGACTTATCAAAGTGCCGCTGCTTGAAAAACCAGGTATCCTGCTTCATTAATAATTTTTTCCCAAAATATTTCCCGGTTAAAAAACCAACAACATTGCCGGCAAAGGCAGCAGCGGTGACACTGGTTACCAGCAGCCATATATTTACCGCAAGTTCGCTTCCACAAAGCAATCCTGCCGTAAACAGCAAGGCATCTCCGGCAAAAATGAATCCAAAAATCAGCCCCGTTTCAGCAAATACGATGATTAACAAAAGCGTAAGACCGCCATAGTGAATCAATTTTTCTGAACTTAGCAGGATATCAAACCAATCTTTTATTTCTTGCATGAAATTAAGTTTACTTTTTCGTGATCTCCCTGTAAACCTGAAGGATCTCCGTTTTACACCTGGCCGGAGCCTCTACGTAACCCCATCCAAACTCCATCTCCATTATTCCGCCAAGTGCTGTGTCGTCAGATGTGACGATCCCATGAGGGATTTTACGGTCAGCAAGTACCTCTTCCAATAACCCTGCTTCAAACTCATTGTTCAGTACGAGAATTTTTTCAAAAGTTTCCATGGTCAGTTATTTTTCATCTAATATACGAAATTTTTTGAATCAGAAAGGTGCAACCGGTAACCGACATTGTGTATGTTTTCAATTTTTATATTTTGATCGGACGACAGGATCTTTCGCAGGCGTGAAATGAATACATCAAGGCTCCGGCTCGAAAAAAAATGGTCATTGCCCCAAACTTTCATAAGTAAAACTTCCCGTTTGATAATCGTATTGGCATTGGAGGCAAGAATTAACAACAGGTCAGATTCTTTATGTGTCAATGTAATCTGTTTTTCACCCTCAACCAATTTCTGGTTGGCCGGATCGAACATGAATTTACCAATCGCGCTGATGTCGGGTTTCCTGATTTCGGGCTGATAAATACGTGTTCGTTTGAGAAAAATTTCGATTTTCAGAACCAGTTCCTCAATGCTGTATGGTTTGGTGATGTAATCGTCAGCTCCAAGCTGAAGTCCGTAGATTTTATCCTCTCTGGTCGATTTTGCAGTCAAAAAGATAATGGGGATGTGATCATTTTTTTCCCTGATCGTCCGGGCAAGCGTAAAACCATCCATTTTCGGAAGCATCACATCCAGTATGCAAAGGTCATAGGAGGCGCTGGCCAGCTTTTGCAGGGCCGTGATGCCATCCATACAATGATCCACCTCGTATCCCCTTAACTCAAGGTTGTCGCGGGTAACAAAGGATAAGGTCTCATCATCTTCCACATATAAAAGGCTTGCTTTTTTTTTCATCCCGGTTTATTTTTTAAGTGGGATTACAATTTTAAATGTCGCTCCTTTTCCCGGTTCGCTGTGCAAACGGATATTCCAGCCATGGGCACGGCAGACGGTTTTTACATAATAGAGCCCGAGTCCGAATCCCTTCACATCATGAATGTTCCCGGAAGGAACACGGAAAAATTTCTCAAAAACATGTTTCTGATATTTCGGATTGATTCCAGGGCCATCATCACGAACCAGGAGGGTGATCCGGTTATATTCTTTCATCGTGGTTAACACGATATGTGATTTTTCCCCTGAATATTTAACTGCATTGTCCAGCAGGTTAAACAGGATATTGGTCAGGTGAAGTACATCCGCAGCCACCGGAACAAGGCCGGGATCCAGGGATGTCTCAAGATGGGTGCCATCCGAAGCATGGGCGCTGAATGTTTCTGCCACGGTTTCTGCCAGGGTGTTCAGATCAAGCAGCTCCTTTTTCAACTGGATACCCTGTTTTTCGATTTTAGCCACCTGAAGCACCTTTTCAACCTGCTGGATCATGCGGTTGTTCTCCTGCTTAATTACTGAAGCGTAGGTCTGAAGCCTCACCGGATCATTTATTATCCCGGGCTGAGAGATCACGTCGGCCGAAATATTGATGCTTGACAGGGGCGTTTTGAATTCATGCGTCATCGTGTTGATAAAATCTTTTTGCAGTTCAGACCACCTTTTTTGCCGCAGGATAACAAACATGGCATAAACGAAAAAGATAATTGAAAACAGCAGAATGGTGCTGAAGAAAAACCAGATGGCCATATCTCCGGCGAGGGTGTTTCTGAAACCCGGAAACCGCACCCCGAAATAGTAGATATACCGGTCATATTTGGGAAGTGAAAAAGAGAGTGTTGCCGGTTTTCGCGATCCGCTTGTCGAAATGTAATTGCCATACACCATTTTGTCGGTATGGCAATCATAAATGGCATACTCATAATCGGCATGCAGGTTTAGCTTGGCAAATTCCGTTTTCAGATAATACTCCAGGATATTGGCATCGATCACGCTGTTGACGTCCACCACAAAATAATTGGAGGTGATTTGTTTCACAGGATTCCCGGACGGGAGGGTCGACTGGTTGACTGTACAAATTTTTTCAGCCACATTTTTCAGTCCGATCATGACCGTCTGATGAAATTGTTTTTCCCTGAAATCCCAGGCCTGCAGAAGGAAGTAGAGTTGTACTGCAATGATTCCAATGATAGAAATTGCACCCAGCAATACAACGGAACGAACCTGATTATGCCTCATAAGGGTATGTCGAATATGTCGGTGGGTAAAAATAGACATATTTCAAAGGATTCACCCTGTTTTTACATTTCATTAACACAGTTTTACAATCCGATATTGGAATTTTACGTTTCAACGATCCGATTCCGCTTTGGAAGCCTGATCTTTGCAGCCTCCATTCCAATTAAAATTATTGATAAACTTAAACCATAAAATCAATTGCCATGAAAAAGATGATCCTTGTTTTATTAATGCCTGCTGTTTTTATTTTTTCACAGGCAAATGGCCAAAACCAGCCTGCACAAAATGGCGGAAAAGCTGAGATTAAGGCAAAAGTCAATGGTCCCGTTGCCCGGTGGGATGTGACTGAAAACAATATGGGAGACATTCCTCAGGGTATCCCACGTTCAGCGCAGTTCAATCTGACCAACGACGGAAACGAACCGCTGATCATTGCCTCGGCGCAAGCTTCCTGCGGATGCACAAATCTGAATTATTCAAAGGAACCTTTGATGCCAGGAAAATCAGTGCCGATTTCTGCAACCTATAACGCTGCCGCCAAAGGGCCCTTTACCAAAACAATTACGGTCAGAACCAATGCCAGCGATCAGCCAACCATTCTTTGGATCAAAGGGAATGTGGTAGAGAAGGCAGAGGAGAAGAAATAAAAATTTTCCGGAATTGCCTGATTCCCATTACCGAGCCATAGCCAAGAAGGAATATCACTATACCGGAAATAATTCCCGGATGTGAACTAACCATATTCTTCATAAAATGGAAGAGTATGTTGAAAATACCTTGAAAGGCATGCACAATGGGATCAAAAATCTGGGGAAATGCGTTGATGAAAATCTGAAAAATGTCGAATGACGCAATGATTTGAGAGAGGGTTTCCATGGGGTCTGAATTTCTGCCAAAATTAATCCAGCGAGGGCTCCATGGAAATCAATTTTCGATGAATCACCGAAAACAGGGGGATGAATACAGGAAACGGCATGGCAGGTAATTGATAAGGTCAGATTTTTTATCTTTGCACCTTTAATCGCCTCCAAGAAGTAATCCATGAAACATATTTGCTCCTTTCTTCTGTTATTATCCCTGCTCATTATCCCCTCTCACAATGGCCTTCTTGCTCAGATCAAAAATAGAGCGAGCCTCCCAAATCCAAAAAACATCATCATCCTGATCGGGGATGGAATGGGATTCAACCATATTCAGGCAGTCAATGATTTCACTGGCGTAGCGCATCAGGTTTACGAACAATTTCCCGTCCGACTTGCCATGTGCACCTATCCTGCAAAGGCGGGTGAGTATGTAGCCAATCATCCGGGTTCAAACTATTATGCGACCGGATACAATCCTGCATTGGCATGGAAAGACACTGCCTATCTGAAGAGGAATTTTACTGAATCTGCTGCCGCCGCTACTGCCTTGTCGACAGGGATCAAAACCTATAACAATTCCATCGGAATGTCTGTAGATCATGACACGCTGGAAAATCTAATCCAGTGGGCCAAGGCGTTGGGTAAGTCGGCAGGAGTCGTTACTTCGGTGCAATTCAGCCATGCGACACCGGCTGGTTTCGTTGCCCACAATGTCAGCCGGACAAATTATGCCCAGATTGCACGTGAAATATTGCTTGACAGCCGTTGTGATGTGATCATGGGTTGTGGTGATCCGATGTTCGATGATGATGGTTCCCCTTTGAACCGGAAGTGGAAAAGTGTAAAGTATGTTGGTGACAGTATATTTTGGAGAGAACTCATTGAAGGGAGCGGAAAAAGGAGCAGCTTTATCCTGGATGGGAAAACGAAGCGCGTGAGGGATGTAAATGGCGATGGTAACGCTGATCCCTGGACTGTGATTCGGAACAGGAGTGACTTTGAGGCATTGCAAAGAGGTACGACACCGATCCGGGTTTTGGGATGCCCCAAGGTCTATTCGACCCTTCAGCAGGATCGTACAATGAAAAACGGGGAGAATCAGGATGCGCCACCCTTTGTGACCCCATTTATTCCTGAGGTTCCGACGTTAGCTGAAATGACGGGGGGTGCATTGAATGTTCTTGACAACAATCCCAAAGGTTTTTTTATTATGATCGAAGGCGGGGCCATCGATTGGGCGGCACATTCAAAACAAAAGGGCAGGCTGATCGAAGAGATGATTGCCTTTAACGATGCCGTAAATTCAGTGGTTGAATGGGTGAATATGCACAGCAACTGGAATGAGACCATGGTGATTGTTACCGGCGATCATGAGACTGGTTTTCTTTGGGGTGAAAAACCATTTATGCCACTGTCAGACAATGGAAAAGGGAGGCTGCCTGGCATGAAGTTCAATTCAGACAATCATTCAAATTCACTGATTCCATTTTATGCAAAAGGGGCAGGAAGCGGACTGTACAGAAATTTTGCCGATGAACGTGACAGTTTACGTGGCCCCTTCCTTCAGAATTCGGAAGTTGCACAACTCATTCAGCTGCTCTGGTTCAAATAGTTTTCGAAAATTCTTTTTTCAATTCGGAGGATTTCTCTTCGAGCTGAAGCAATAAAACAGGAATATTGTCCTTGAGGTAGCCGATAAGCTCAGGCAATTTATCCAGGTTTTCCTTGTTTCTGGCAAATTCATAGATCAGTTTAATTTTAGACCGGAGGGGAGCTGATGCGAGGATCTCCATACTCGATTTGATTTTGTGTGCAGCCTTCGCCAGCTCTTCCATGTCATGCTGCTCATAGGCTAAATAGAGTCCGACGGCGTATTCAGGCGTCAGCTCAACGAAATGTTCGATTGTATCGATGATCGCGGCTTGGTCTTCTCCGAGCAATTTAATCAGGGTGGTCATATCATACTGCAGTTTCTGAAAAAGCACCTGGGAAGGCACTACGTTCGAAACAGGTTCCGCATTGGAAATGTACTGCGGAGGGATGCCAAAAGTGGATAAAAGTTGGCTAAAAAGGGTCTCTTCTTCAAATGGTTTGGTCATATATCCATCCATGCCGGAATCCATGGCCTGCGTAATGGCATCCTTGGTTGCATACGCAGTAAGTGCAATTACAGGCGTAGTAATCTGTAAAACATTCCTGATTACCCTCGTGGCTCTGCATCCATCCATGACTGGCATCTGCATGTCCATCAGGATGAGATTGTAACTTTTTTGCTTCAGTATTTCGATGGCCTCTCCTCCATTGGAGGCAATATCAACCAATATATTCCACTTTTCCAGGATCGAACGAACGATGAACTGGTTGATTTTATTATCTTCGACTACGAGGATGCTTTTACCCCTGAGAACTTCCGGGTCTATGGCGATTTTACGATGGGCATCGCGGAGGAAGGCCGCATCGGTGGTGTCAAATTCCAGGGAAAAGAAAAATCTGCTTCCCTTTCCTTTCTCGCTTTCAACCTCCAGCTCACCACCCATGAGTCCAACAAGCTGTCGGCTGATGGCCAGTCCGAGTCCGGTTCCACCATAAACGCGCGTAACGCTTTCATCCTCCTGTTTAAATTTTTCGAAAATTGTTTTTAAATTTTCGTTTCCGATTCCGATACCGGTATCAGAAACTGAAAAGAGGAACGACGCTTTTTTGGATGATTTTTTTAAAAGTGAACAGGACAGGTCAACACTTCCATCGGATGTGAATTTTATGGCATTGTTTACCAGGTTTGTAAGTACCTGTTGCAGGCGGCCGGGATCACCAAGTACAGCCTTTTTAAAAGGGAAATCCATGGAGGCTGTGATGTCGATGGTTTTTTCTTCGGCAGCGTGTGACAAGAAACTGTATACCTTATCGAGGACAGATTTTATGTCGAAGGGGATATTTTCAAGATCCACTTTGCCGGCCTCAATCTTCGAAAAATCGAGGATCTCGTTGATGAGACTGAGCAGATTTCCACCGGACATCAATAACTTGTCGTTGAGGATCTGCTGTTCAGCATTAAGCTGGGTATCCCGCATCAATCGTGAGAGTCCGATCACAGCATTGAGGGGCGTGCGAATTTCGTGGCTCATATTTGCAAGGAAACTGCTTTTAGCCAAATTGGCAGACTGGGCATCTGCCATGGCTTTCCGAAGTTCCTTCTCAATCGATACGCGGGCAGTGATATCCCTGTATTGCCAAAGATTTCCAAGGAACTTTCCTTCCATGAAAATGGGAATATAATCGCGCTCAAAAATCAACCCGCTGGCCAGTTCAATTTCCTCCCCGGTCACAGGTTTTTTGTCACGAAGTATTTCGTCGATGCGGCTTACAAAACGATCGGGATCCAAAAACATGCCCTTTGATTGCTGGGCGGAATTGGAACAGTCAGAACCAAGAAGCAAATCCGGCTCAACAGGGATCATAAACATATCGCAAAATTGTTTGTTGATCAGCGCGATATTCCTATCCTGGTCTTCAACGAGAATCCCTGATTGAAGGTTTTTAATGAGGGTTTCAAGTCTGACTGTAATGGCGGCCAGGTGCTCATGTGCTTGTCTTTGGACTGCATTGCTCAGGATCCTTGAATAGGTTCCGCCAGCAATATTGCAGATAAAGGAGAGAATAATTTCATGTACTTCAGTGAAACTGTTTTTCTGTGAACTGACGATGCCAAATGCACCTACTGGCTGGGTTCCGTTGAGCACCGGGACAAAGAGCCTCGACCGGACCTCGAAACTCCGTGCGGATGAACTTGTTAGCCGTTCAGGGTCATTTTCGGTATCCGGGATATTGAGAATTTTCCCGGTTTTAAACACATAGCCCGGGTGCCTGTCCATTGCCGTGTGCTCTGCTTCGGTCCGTTCTTCATCCGTAAAACTTTTGGCGATCAGCAGCTTGAGTTTCTTTTCCTGGAAATCATAGAGGTAAAGGCCAGAAGATTCAATTTTGAACAGGTCGTCCATCACCTTACTCACCCCTGAGGCAAGTTCTTCGATGGTCGTTATCCTGGCAACACTTTGTGAGAAGCGGTTGAGTTTTTTAAGAACCTCCAGATGATTATTGATCTTTATCATGATTTACTTTTAAAGTATATCCAGCGCTGCAAGGGCGCATTCCTGGTCTTTCGAATAATGTCCTCCGCTTACGCCGATGGCTCCGATCACATGGCCATCTGAAACAACAGGCATTCCACCACCCATCAGCATGAAATCGTGGAAATCGTGCACTCCTTCCCTAAGGATGGGATCATCCTTTATAAAATTGAACCAGGATTCGCCGGTTGGCAAGCCGTAACTTACTGCGGTGATCGCTTTTTTTCTCGATGCATCCACCGCCAGCAGCGGGGCATGATCCATTCGGGCGTATAATTTCGGAATCCCGCTTTCATCAACGATGGTTATGGTGATGAACATGCCCAATTCCTTCGCTTTCGCAATGGCTGCCTGTACCATGCGTTCTGCATCTGAAAGGCTGATGGATCGTTTGATAAAATCTTCCATTTGATCTGCATTTTTATTTCGGTTTCCGGGGCAAAAGATCTCCGGAGCCGGCTGATGAGGTAAAAGTACACATTTTTCAAAATATTGGCTGCAACGCTGAGGGATTATATGGTTATCATCTTACAACACTGGCCCGTTTCACACCGCTGTAATTTACCTTTTTAACAAGGTTAAGGTAGTTTATCAGCGCTTCGGCAGTAGTAAGGGGCGATGTTGTACCCTGATCCCGGTGATCGAATTTATAGGTCACAGCCATGTAATTGTTCATGGCCACGGTATATTCTTTAGCCGAATCCAGTGGATTTCCTGATTTATCAACCATCACAACGCCTGCACATTGATTCTTGCCATTGTCAGTCACAATATAGGTCATGCCTGAAACCTGGAGATCAATATCTTTCTCCAATGTATAGCCATAGCATATCAATGATTGTAGCTCTGCGGCATTCATTTTAAACACCACCACCTGGTTGTTGAACGGATCGAGCTTGTACAAATCCTTCAGGGTAATGTCTCCTTCGGCCAGTTCGTATGAGCGGATGCCTCCCTTGTTCTGAAAAGCGAAATCAACCTTGAGTTGACTGGTAAGTGCATCGGTCATCAGGCTGCCGAGCTCCTCCGGACCCGACATTGGTTTTTCTGCGACACCGATTACCTTGCTGAAGGCTTTATTGTCGTTGTATTGATCAATGAGTTTCCTGACCTCCTGATTTTCCTTTTTCAGGATTGAAGCCGGGATCACTTCATCGAGGCGGTTGATCACGTGACCGTTTTCGACCAGTAAAGTCGTCTTACCAATGTATTTCAGGCCTGAGCCCGCCTGAACAATCATGACCCCATTTTCCATTAAAGGTTTTTCGAGCAGCGTATGCGAATGACCGCCAATGATCATATCGAACTGTGGCATGGAATCGGCAAGGCGCACATCATCTTCAACCCCCAGGTGCGATAAGCCAACGAGGATTCCATAACGCTCTTTGAGCCATGCAAATTCACGGGCTTTTCGCAATCCATCGGTAAATTTGATCCCTGTCATTTTCGATGGATGGGAACTGGGCAATCCGTTTTCATCAAGCTGAATGATTCCAAGAAGCGCCAGGGAAATTCCGTTTTTTGTGGTGAGGAGCAAATAGGGTTTTAGCGGGTGGACTTCAGCGTCTGAGACATCGACGTTGCAGCTGATAAAAGGAAAGTGCGCCTGTTCGAGTCGTTTATTGAGAAAGTTCTGGCCCATGTCGAATTCATGGTTTCCGAGGGCGCTCACATCGAACCCGCATCGGTTCATCAGGTCGATCATCGGATATCCCTTATCCGGGATCATGTCGACCACGGGGTTCCCTGTAAAATTATCACCTGCGGCTACCAAAAAAACACAGGGGTGGAGACTGCGCAGGCTGTCGGCCAGGTAAGCCAGCTTAGCCATATTGTCGATTTTGGCATGCATGTCGTTTGTGTGCAGGATAATGATCTCGGTCTGTTTCTGATCTGAAGATCCCTGCGTATAAGCAAGCGTTGAGAACAGAAAAAAAGCAGATGTGAGAAATAAGCGGTGGGATCTATTCATGGCCGGTTTGTTTTTGCATATATGGTCCAGGGTTATCTAGGAATGGTAAAAATGAAGGTACTGCCTTTCCCCGGTTCACTTTCCACTCCGATGGTTCCCCCGTGCTTTTCAACAAATTCCCGGCACAGGATTAGTCCGAGGCCAGAACCTCCCTCCTTTTCCGTGCCTTTCCGGGTGTATTTATTGTCGAGGAGAAAGATTCTTTGTATGTTTTCCGGGGCGATGCCGGTGCCTGTATCCGTTACCATTACTTCAACATGCCCCTCCTTTTCCTGTGCTGAAACAGTGATCAGGCCTTGTTGTCGTGTGAACTTAATGGCATTGGTCAGGAGGTTTCGTAAAACAGTGTCGATCATGCGTGTATCGCCGGTTACCATGATCGGATCTGATAAGGTGTTGGTCAGCTCAATATTTTTTTTCTCTGCCTGGCTTTTTACTATATCAATATTTTCAAAAATCCGTTCAGAAAGATCAAATTGTATTGGCTGGAAATCGAGCGCTCCGGTTTGAGACCTTGCCCATATCAGCAAGTTCTGAAGAAGGTCGAAGGTGTGTTTTGAGGTGTCGCGGATATCAGAAACCGATTTCCTGATTTTTTCCGGCTCCGATTTGTCCATGTTTCCAAGCAGCATTTCACACAGGCCAAGGATGGTATTGAACGGATTGCGCAGATCATGGGCGATAATGGAGAAGAATTTATCTCTGGTTGCATTCAATTCCGTTAATGCGCTGTTCAGTTTGCTCAGCTCTTCGTTTTTCTCCATGATCTGTGTGTTCTGCTCTTCAATCTGCAGCGTACGGAGGTGAACCTTCTGTTCCAGGGTGTCCCGTTCACGAACAAGTTTGCGTTCGCGTATCCTGATATAAATCATGATGGCACCGGCCAGCAAGACCAGGTAGGCGGTCCAGGCCCATGCGCTGCGCCACCAGGGCGGTTTTATGATTATCTTCAGGCTGGGTCCCGAAACGTTCCAGACCCCATCGTTATTCGATCCCTTGATTTTAAAGATGTACTCGCCGGGAGGCAGGTTTGAAAAAGGCACGAAGCGGCGGTTCCCGGTTTCTATCCAGTCGCCTGAGACTCCCTCAAGCATATATGCGTAGCGATTTTTCTCAGGGTTGGTGAACTCCAGCGCGGCAAATTCAACGGTAAAGTTGTAGTCGTTGTAATTTAACACGACCTCCTTGTTGTTTTCCACATCGAAATACTCCCTCTCCGTTTTGGTGGTCTTATAAAAGGAGGTGAAAACGATTTCAGGGATGAAGGGGTTATCTTTGAGTGAATCGGGGTAAAACGAATTAAAACCATTCATCCCCCCAAAGAAGATCTCCCCGTCGGAGCTCTTGTTGCAGGCGCGGAGGTTGAATTCCATACTTTGCAAACCCTCTTCCACGGAATAGGTCCTAAACTGGTTTGTCGCGCTGTCGAGGCGGCAAAGGCCTCCGCCAGTTGAAACCCAGAGATTTTTCCGGTTATCTTCAATGATTTCGAAAATCCGGTTATTGGGCAGCCCGTTTTCCTTTGCATAATAGATGAAGGATGAATCATGCTTCACGAACCGATTGAGGTAAGATCCGGTGCCGATCCAAATATCCCCGTGGTGGTCCTCGCATAGCGCAATTACGAAATTATCGCAAAGTGAGTTTGGATTGGTGCCCTTTTGATAGTGCCTCATTTTTCCCGTTTTCGGATCATAAACGTCCAGTCCGCTGAGTGTTGCAATCCAGATAAGGCCATCGCGGTCCTCAATCAATGAATAGACCAGGTTCCCGCTGATTCGATGATTGCCAGCGGCCTCCTCCCTGAATAGCTCCGTCGACGAACGGTCCATGTTGACCCGGTACAACCCGTTTTGGGTGCCAATCCAAAAACTATTATCCCTCCCCTGGATGATGGAATAAACCCGTACACCCCGAAAATCGGGCAGTTTGTCTTTCCTGAAGAATTCATCAAACCGGATAAAACTTTGTCTGGTCCTGTCAAAAATGCTGATGCCATCCCGGGTGCCGATCCATATGTTTTTCCTGGAATCGGCAAAGATTACATGGACGAAATCGTTGGTTATGTGATTTTTAGCCCAATGGCTTGTAGAAAAATGGTCGACCTGTCCGGTTTTCCGGTTAATGATATTGAGCCCCTGCCCCCAGTTGCCAACCCAGATAAGGCCGTTAGGATCCTTATAAATAGAGGCGATCACATTCCCGAGCAAGTCGGTTGAAAATGGCGTGTCATCCCTGCGGTAAAGGTGAAATTTGCGCGGTTTCAGGTCGGTTTTGCTTAACCCCTGCAGGGTGCCGATCCAAAGATTGTGCGATTTGTCAACCATCAATGCGAGAATGATGTTGTGGCCGAGTCCGTTATGTTCGCTGTTGAACGATTCCACCAGCAGTTTGCCATCTTCTGAGCGGGAGGCTCTGTTCAGCCCGCCACCTTCGGTCCCGATCCACAGAAAACCTGCTGTGTCCCCTGCAATGGCGCGGATAAAATTGTTACTCAAAGAATGGAGTTCGCGGGCATCGCTGAAAAACATTTTTACCGTGTTGTCCCTCTTGTCAATACGGTTCAGCCCGGAGGTGGTACCAACCCAGATGTATCCATCAGCATCTTCATACAATGCGGTGATGTTATTGTCGCTGATCGTGTTGGATTTGCCGGGATGGTGTATAAAATAGCTGAACTCCCTGGTAAGGGGATTGAAGCAGGTCAGTCCCCTGGCAGAACCAATCCATATTAATCCATCATGGTCTTCGAGTAGTGGTATCCTGTTGTCCTTTACTGAACCATCATAGGGGAGCATGCTGGTATAATGGCTGAACGAATTGTTTTTAGGGTCATATATTGAAAGCACAGGAGGGGTGTTGATCAGAATGCAGCCGTTCCTGGCCACCCGGGCATCATAAGGATAATCGGTCACATCATGGGTGTAAGCGGTTGAATATTTCAGCCGCCTGAACCTTTTTTCCTTGCATAGCCATTGGTTAAGTCCCCCTTTTGTTCCTATCCACAAGTTTCCCTGCTTATCTTCATCAATTGAGTATATCCAGCTGTTGGAAAGGGATGCAGAATCAGCCGGGTCGTATGAATAGATCTCAAAATTATATCCGTTAAAGCGATTCAGCCCATTCTGTGTCCCAACCCAGATATATCCTCTGGAATCCTGGTATATACAATTGACCACGCTTTGCGAGAGTCCTTTTTCAATCGGGTAATTGGTAAAGAAAAATTGCTGCGCCCTTGAATTCAGGGCAGAAAACATCATGAAAACGATAAGGACCCGCCAGTGTTTCATAAGGGCTACCACTGATCTGCTGACCATGTGAGAATTTAAAATGTAAAGTTAGCGGAATTATACACGATTGTACATTTTTTTTATTTGTAAGGAATAGGAACCGGATGGAGGGGAATGTAAGTTAACGCGGTTGCAGTGGGTTACAAAAAAAAACTACATTTGTACCCATGAAAACAATTATCTGGACGCTACCGACTCGTTTATTTCACTGGATGCTTGCCATATCATTTACCTTGGCTTTTATCCTCGGAGGGGAGGAAGAATACCTGAGCTGGCACGCGGCCCTTGGTGTGTTCATCGGAATGATTATCATTTTTCGCATTATTCAGGGTTTCACAGGTCCAAAGTATGCCCGTTTCCGCGATTTCCCCATTACCCCTGCCGCGATCAGGTTGTTTATCACCAACATGAAACAGAGCAAAGAAAACCATCCGGGGCACAATCCGCTTGCTTCACTCATCATGCTCGCAATCATTCTCACCGCGCTTGTTTCGGCCCTCTCAGGCATGTGCATAGTCGCATCCGGTGAAACCGGCCTGTTTGGATTACGGTTTAATGCCGGGAGCAATGCCGAAATAATCGAAGATTTCCATGAAGTGGTGGTTCATCTTTTCCTTATACTGGTTGGGGTACATCTCACCGGAATTTTGGCTGATACGATTTTGCACCCGAAAAATGGCACAATCTTCTCTATCTTTTCCGGATACAAAAAAATGGATGCGGTTGAGGCAAAGCTTTCTCAACCCCAGAAGATATTTTCTGCGATCTGGTTTGCCTTTTCGCTGCTTATGCTTATATATGTGCGATGTTACCAGCCATTACCGGCCGGAGAGAAGGAGTCAACAGAACAAGTTGGTACAATTGAAGATGAGGAGGACTAGCGATGAACAGTAAAATGGAAAAGGAAAAAAGGCAGGTTGCGGGAGTTTCAGTATTCGCGGCGTTTTTTCTCACCGGTTTTAAACTTGTGGTCGGATTGATGACAGGAAGTTTGGGTTTGCTTTCCGAGGCGCTTCATTCAGGACTTGACCTGGTTGCGGCAATCATCACCTGGTTCTCGGTCAGAATTTCAGATCGGCCTCCCGATCAAAACCATCCTTATGGCCATGGTAAAATTGAGAATTTTTCGGCCTTGGTCGAAACTTTTTTATTGCTGATCACCTGTGCCTGGATTATCTATGAGGCAATTAGCAGGCTGGTTTCGGGAAACACCCACATTGAGGTCAATATTTTCAGTTATGTCGTGGTGATAACTTCTATTGTCGTTGATGTGCTCCGGTCGCGGGCCCTTTACCGTGTAGCGCGCAAGTACAACAGCCAGGCGCTGGAAGCGGATGCGCTTCACTTTTCAACAGACATCTGGAGTTCGGCGGTAGTATTGCTTGGATTGATACTGGCTCATTTTGAATTTTATTTTGCCGACTCTGTTGCCGCACTGGGGGTAGCGATCATTGTTCTGGGCGTTTCATACAAACTTGGCAAGCGGGCCATCGATGTGTTGCTTGACCGCAGTCCGGCCGCGCTGGTATCGCAGCTTGAAGAGGAATTGAAGAAGGCGCAGGGAATCCTTCGGTATCACGACCTGAAAGTACGTACGGCCGGCGCTGAAAATTTCGTGGAGGTGACCATTCATGTCGAACCCGGACTTCCGCTTGAAAAGGCGCATGAAATTTCGCACCAGGTAGAAAAGCAAATCATCGAAGCCATTCCCAGGTCATTCGTCCATGTGCATATTGAACCGGACAAGCATCAGGCTGAAAACGAATAAAACCCTTGTACGATTTTCTTAGATTGGCTGCAGGGTCAATTTCAAGGTGCCGTTAAAGTACATCCCAATCCACTGGTATGGAACTGCTCCGTTTAAGACTCCGAGAATCCGTAGATAGAAACCATTGTTTCCAAAAGGAATGTTGCTGTTATTTACAGTCAATGTCACCGTTCTACCGGTTCCCCCGTTATTGACTGCACTGCCTATCTGAACTTCGGGTGAAAAATTGGCATTGTCGGAGACGATGGCACGAACCGACGTCAACCATCCAAAGTTGGCTTCGGCAGGTAGATCGATGCTGATGGAAAACTGTGTAAATGCTGGATTCTCAACAGTACCGCTTGAAAGCCCATAGGCGCTTAGCAAACTGTCAATATTGATACGGACAAATGCGGAGTACAAAATTTCCTCGCCTGATTTCACCTTACTGGGGGTATACAGGAAGTTGGTGCGTGGAAGTTGATAGGTGATATCCACGGCTGTCAGTTCTTTTATTTTTGAACAAGACGAGAGAAGTACTACAGACGTAAGGCCTATAGCAACAAAGAATAATAAAAGTCGTGTTTTCATCGCGTTGTTGTTTTTGAGTATGCAAGATAGGTAAATCATAAGGCTTTGTCAAGTAATCTATCTTTTTTTTCTATTTTTACGCACCTGAATTCTGATGGCGTATGTTTCGTGATTTTATTAAAGATCTTCGCAGGAGAGACCATAAACCCCGTTTCGGAGGGCTTGATATTTTAAAGTACATAGGGCCGGGATTGCTGGTCACGGTTGGCTTTATCGATCCCGGTAACTGGGCATCGAACATTGCTGCCGGCTCGGAGTTTGGTTATACGCTGTTATGGGTGGTCACCCTATCGACCGTGATGCTGATCATCCTGCAGCACAATGTGGCCCATCTCGGTATAGCCACCGGGTTATGCCTTTCCGAGGCGGCAAATAAGCATACCCCAAAGTGGATATCCCGAACGGTACTGATAACAGCCATGGGCGCTTCGATTTCTACATCCCTTGCTGAGATCATGGGTGGTGCTGTCGCGCTTGACATGCTGTTTGACATTCCGATCCCGGCAGGTGCGATCATGGCCTTCATCTTTGTGATCATCATGCTCTTTACCAATTCCTATCATAAAATCGAAAAATTCATCATCGCTTTTGTATCTGTCATCGGGTTATCCTTTTTATATGAATTGACACTGGTTGATGTAAACTGGATCGAGGCAGGAATAGGTTGGGTTAAACCAAGCGTTCCGCAGGGATCGATCATCATCGTCATGAGTATTCTGGGTGCCGTGGTCATGCCGCATAACCTGTTTCTCCATTCTGAAATAATCCAAAGCCGGCAATGGAACCTGGAAGACGAAAAGGTGATCAAACGCCAGCTGGATTACGAATTTTTTGATACCCTTTTTTCCATGGTGATTGGCTGGGCCATTAACAGCGCCATCATCCTCCTGGCCGCTACTTCGTTTTTTACAAATCATATCCAGGTGAATGAATTGCAACAGGCTGCGGATATCCTTAAGCCACTCCTGGGAAACAATGCGGCTGTTGTATTTGGGGTAGCCCTGCTTCTTGCAGGGATCGCCTCGACCATAACCTCCGGCATGGCCGGGGGCAGCATCTTTGCCGGTCTATTTGGGGAGCCTTACGATATCCGTGACAGCCACTCACGATTGGGGGTTCTCATTTCACTGGTAATCGCCGTGCTGATCATTTTCCTTATCCGGAATCCATACCAGGGATTGATCATATCTCAAATGGTTCTCAGCATTCAGCTGCCATTTACCATTTTCCTCCAGATTTACCTTACATCATCGAAAAAGGTCATGGGGAAATATGTGAATACCAAAGCTACGAAGATCTTGCTTCTCGTGGTGGGCATTACCGTGGTTCTTCTCAATCTAAAATTGCTCGTCAACTTCTTTTAAAATCCATACCTTTGCTGCAGGAAAGGATTCATTCAATGCCATCAAACCAACAAATTTACCGGTCTTTGATCATCCTGCTTGTTTTATCAGCGGTGGTGAGGGGTTTTATTGCCGGTTTTATTGAATTGGGCAATGATGAGGTTTATTACTGGACCTATGCGAAATTTCCGGCCCTCAGCCATTTCGACCATCCTCCCATGGTCGGACTTGCAATCCAGTTTTTTTCACTGAATCTATACCTTGACAGTGAATTCTTTTTGCGTTTGGCTTCGGTGGTGCTCGGTACCTTGAGCACCGGAATGATTTTTTTAATTGGCTGCCAGATAAAAAATCCACTCACAGGTTTATATGCTGCCTTGTTATTCACGGCCTCCTTTTATGGATTTATCCTCAGCGGGATCTTTATTCTACCAGATACCCCGCAGGTCTTTTTCTGGCTGGTTACCCTTTATTGTTTACTGAAGTCCCTGCCTGACCAGGATCCCACGGCCGAAAGCAAAAATTATATGTTTTTTGCCGGGGTTACAGTCGGATTGGCGCTCTTGTCGAAGTACCATTCAGTTTTCCTGATTGCAGGGACCTTCATGTTTCTTTTGCTTTATAACAGGAGATGGTTCCTGGCTAAAGAGACCTATGGCGCCTTTATCATTTCTGTTCTTATGTTTCTTCCCGTTGTTTTCTGGAATATTGAAAATGACTACATCAGTTTTACATTTCATGAAAGCAGGGTAGGAATTACCGAATCCGGATTCCAGCCACAATATTTTCTGACCGAAATGGCCGGCCAGTTTTTTTATAATAACCCGGTGAACGTCGTGATCATTATAGCGGCGCTGATTGCACTTTTTCGAAGCAAGCAGTTCCTGGAAATTACTTACCGGCGCATTCTTTTATGGTGCAGTATTCCACTGATACTGGTTTTTCTTTCCTTTTCGCTCTTCCGGAGTACACTGCCACATTGGACCGGACCAGGTTACCTGGGTCTGATCCTCATTGCTGCGGCCTGGCTGTCAGAACCCGGTAAAAATGCATCGAAGTTGCGACTGGTTCCCTGGCCGATAACGTTATCCCTGGCCTTTTTGCTTGCGGTCGCTGTTACCGGGGTCGGCCAGATCAGGTATGGCTGGATCCCGCTTCAGCGAATGAAAATTGACGATGTTTCGCTCGATATGTATGGGTGGAGGCAACTTGGAAATAAGTTTAAATTGATGGTGAAATGGGATGAGGAACATTTCCTCATTGATAAAGGGGCGCCCATTTTAACATTCCGCTGGTTTCCTGCCGCCAATTTTGATTACTATTTAGGTCAAAATGGCAAGACGCCCGTGTATGCCATAGGAGAGCTGGAGCGAATTCATAAATACTATTGGATTAATCAATTGCGTGGCAATCTGAAAAAAGGCAGCGATGCCTACTTTATAGCATTGAGCGATGATTATGAAGATCCGGTAGCATTATACGGAGGGTTGTTTGAGATGATCCTTCCTTCCGACACCCTGTTTATTACCCGTGGCAGGGATACGGTTCGCAAAGCATTTGTTTTCAGGATGGTTGACCTGAAGCAGGAAATGATCTTCAGCCAGGATAAGTACGCGGCACAGAAGAGTACAGAAAAATCGGATACACTTACCTATTTCCTGAACCAAATCCGGTCAGACCGACAGTTCCTTGATATCCTTGAAAGGCGATCGGTCAAGCGGAAAGTCTCGCTCGATGAACTGATCCGGGAAGAGGCTGCAAAATTGTATCAGGAATCAAAAGTGAAGATTGTCCTGCCTGACACGAACCGGATTATGCAGCAGGGAGACAACTATCGGGACACGTGACGAAAAAAGGTGTGACAGGTGACACGTGACGCGTGACGAAGAAATCGTATAGGTAATTCGTAAATTCCTCAATCACTTGTCATTGGTCATTGGTCATTGGTCATTGGTCATTGGTCATCGGTCATTGGTCATTCATTTAGGTCCCGTCATCTTCTTCGGATCTACGATGCGGGTGAACTCTTCATCGGTTAGCAATCCGAGTTCAAGGGTAGCTTCTCGCAGGGTTTTGTGCTCCTTGTGTGCTTTCTTGGCAATTTTGGCAGAATTATCATAGCCGATATGCGGATTCAGTGCCGTAACCAGCATCAGGGAATTTTCCAGATTTTTATTGATGGCCGCCATGTTCGGTTCAATGCCGAGGGCGCAGTTGTCGTTGAATGAAACGCAGGCATCGCCTAATAACCTTGCCGACATCAGCAGGTTGGAGATCAGCAGGGGCTTGAAAACATTGAGTTGGAAATGACCGCTGATACCGCCGATGTTGATGGCCACATCATTGCCTAAAACCTGGGCGCATACCATGGTCATGGCTTCAGGCTGGGTCGGATTCACCTTCCCGGGCATAATACTTGAGCCAGGTTCATTTTCGGGAAGCATGAGTTCCCCGATGCCGCAACGTGGGCCGGAAGCCAGCAACCTGATGTTGGAGGCTATATGCATCAGGCTGACAGCAAGTGTTTTCAGCGCTCCCGATGTTTCAACCATGGCATCATGTGCCGATAACGATTCAAATTTGTTGTCGGCGGTGATGAAAGGCAGCCCGGTCAGTTCAGCAATTTTCCTGGCCACCAGCACATCATAGCCTTTGGGCGCATTGAGTCCGGTACCTACAGCCGTTCCTCCTAGCGCAAGTTCCGAGAGATGGAGGAGGGTGTTTTGAAGGGCTTTCAGCCCGTGTGCGAGTTGGGAAACATAACCTGAAAATTCCTGGCCAAGGGTAAGCGGTGTGGCGTCCATCAGGTGCGTCCTGCCGGTTTTTACGATTTCCCTGAATTCTTCAGATTTCTTTGCAAGCGTTTCTTTCAGCAATTCGACTCCGGGAATGGTTGTGCCGGTGACCATCTTGTAGGCAGCAATGCTCATGGCTGCAGGGAAGGTGTCGTTTGAAGATTGTGACTTATTCACGTCATCATTGGGGTGAATCACAGTCTTTCCCTCTCCACCCAGCTCACCTCCGTTCAGTACATGGGCCCGGTTGGCAATCACCTCGTTGAGGTTCATGTTTGTTTGGGTTCCTGAACCGGTTTGCCAGATTACGAGTGGGAATTGATCATCCAGTTTTCCAGCCAGGATCTCATCGCACACCTTCACAATCAGATCCATTTTCTCGGCAGAGAGCACACCCAGGTCGGTATTTACCATGGCCGCCGCTTTTTTAAGCACCGCCATACCAAGGATCACCTCTTTTGGCATTGAACCGGGTTCTCCGATCTTGAAATTGGTGAGCGAACGCTGGGTTTGGGCTCCCCAGTACTTGTCCATGGCAACCTCGATGGGGCCCATGGTGTCTTTTTCGATGCGTGTTTTCATGTGTATGTGGTTTTACGTTGATGACGGAATGAAGGAGGTCAGTCCCGGATATTATTTTAACAAGGATTCAATGTTTTCAACCGGGTCGCCAACCACCGCCTTGTATTTGCTTTCTACGATCGGGCGCTGGAGGAGCTTCGGATTCTGGAGGATGATCTTCACCCATTCATGATCTTCAAAATGTTTCCCTCTGAGGTTTTGTTTGAAATAGGCCTCCTGCATACGTATCAGTTCTGCCGGTTTTTTATTCAACTTTATAAGCAATGTTTCCATCTCCTTCTCTGTCAATGGATGCTTCAGGTATTCAACCACGTTAAATTCTTTACCTGATGCCTGGAGAAATTGCAACCCAGCGCGGGACTTTTTGCACTGTGGGTTATGATAGATTGTAAACATATTTACGATTTCATGCATTTCCATATTCCATCAAATATGATTTAATAAAGGCGGTAAGGTCGCCATCGAGCACGGCCTGGGTATCCGATGTTTCCTGGCCCGTACGCAGGTCCTTCACCATTTTGTAAGGATGCAGCACATAACTGCGGATCTGACTACCCCACTCGATCTTTTTCTTCCCGCTTTCGATTACAGCGATCTTCTCCCGTTGTTTGCGGAGTTCGATTTCGTATAATTGTGACTTCAACAGTTTCAAAGCTTTCTCACGGTTTTGACCTTGTGAACGGGTTTCCTGACACTCGATGACAATGCCTGAAGGTTCGTGTTTCAAACGAACGGCCGTCTCCACTTTGTTGACATTTTGCCCGCCGGGACCACTGCTCCGGAAGGTGTCCCAGCTGATTTCGGCCGGGTTGATGTCGATCACGATGTCATCATTGATAATTGGATAAACATAGACGGAGGCAAAGGAAGTATGACGCTTGTGGTTGGAATCGAAGGGTGAAAGGCGCACCAGCCGGTGCACGCCATTTTCGCCCTTGAGGTATCCATAAGCATAATCGCCGTCAAATTCGATGGTAACCGATTTGATTCCGGCCACATCCCCCTCCTGAAAGTCCACCTCTGTGATTTTGTACCGGCTCCGCTCGCCGTACCGTATATACATGCGCATGAGCATTTGCGCCCAGTCCTGGCTTTCGGTACCTCCTGCTCCAGAATTGATCTGCACAATGGCGCCCAATTTGTCCTCCTCGCCACTCAGCATGTTTCGGAATTCCAATTCTTCGATGAGCTCCAGGGTCTCTTTGTAATGTTCTTCAACTTCCTCATCGGTCCCTTCACCCTGGATGTGAAAATCCCACATGACCATCAGGTCATCATGACTCGAAACAGCCTTTAAAAATGCATCTGTCCAGAGTTTTTTATCACGGATGGCACGCAGGGCCAATTCCGCAGCTTTGGGATTGTTCCAGAAATCGGGGGCCTGCGACAGTTTTTCTTCTTCAGCTATCTGGGTAAGTTTCCTTTCGATGTCAAAGGTACCTCCTCAAGACGTCGAGCCTTGTCTTAAGGTCTTTCAGTTGGTCTTGTGCTATCATGTCAGAGTTTAAGTTCTTTTAGTACTTCAGCAGCCAGGTCAAATTCAAATCCTTTGCCAATTACAAAAGTGATAATTTTTTCGCGTATGGTCAAGTTTTTTCCCGGTTTTATTTCAGACTTTTTTTTGAGAATCAAATTCCGGATGGTTTGCCTGTAATTTTCGTCGCTGATCTCCTTCAGCGCTTCACTGATTATTTTTTCAGGTATTTTGCGACCTCTCAGCTCGTAACCCAGTTTAACCCGGCCCCATTTGTTGTTTCGGAATTTACTACGGACAAAAAGTCGTGCAAACCGGTCATCATCTATATACCCATCTGTCTTTAGCCTTTTAATGACCAGGCCGGCCTTACCTGCCGGCACCTTCCATTCGCCCAACTTCTGCGCTGCATCAAAGGTACACCGCTCCTGGTAAGCACAGAAGCGGCATATCCTTTCATAGATTTCAGCAGGATCATTGTTTGAAAAACCGTCCATTCCTGATTGTTGCATGGCCTGATTCTTTAACACGGATGAAATAAGTGGGTTCTGTTATTTTGCCTGAGCAAATTCTGCATTGATGATGATGGTTACATCGGAACCTACAACTGCTCCGCCAGCTTCGGTAACAGTATTCCATTTCAGGCCATATTCCAGGCGATTGATGGTTGCAGTTGCTTTAAATCCTGCTTTGACGTTGCCCCATGGGTCCTTCACGGTTCCACCATAGGTCACAGCAAACTTCACCTTTTTGGTGACATCGCGAATCGTCAGATTGCCTGTCAGTTCGTATTTATTGCCGGAGAGTTTATTCATGGAAATGCTTTTAAAGATCATCTTGGGAAATTTTTCAGCATTGAAAAAATCATCCGCTTTCAAATGGGTATCGCGCATTTCATTGTCGGTATTGATGCTGGCGATATCAACGGAGAAGTCGATCTGGGCATCAGAAAAATCAGGTTTTGCGGCGGTCATCGAACCTGTAAAGGATTTAAAAGCTCCTTCTATTTCTGAAATGACAAGATGTGTTACGGTAAATTTAACACCTGTGTGGGCGTTGTCAAGTGTCCATTTGGTCTGAGCTTCACTTTTGCTGATGATCATCATTCCGATTACCATCGCGATTAAAAATTTAATTTCACGTTTCATAGGATTTTAATTTAGGTTATTGATTTAATTGATTTTGATTGAAGTCATTGATATTGAGCCGAATACGGCTTTGTCGTTAAAAAACGAAATCTGTTCATTGTTTTCCTGCATTGCCAGAACATAAAGTAAGGGCAGGTAATGCTCCGGAGTGGGAACTGCGAGCTGAACTTCCTTGCCAAGCAAGGTATAATCAACCAGTTTTTTATGGTTGCCCTCCCTGATCAGCTTCTTTAATATTTCATTGGCAGCCGTGGCCCATTCGTCTCCGCCATCCGGGCTGTGCCAGTTTATCATGCGGAGGTTGTGCACCATGTTGCCGCTGCCGATCACCAGAATGCCTTTGCGTCGCAGGCGGGAGAGTTCCGTTGCCAGGTCGAAGTGGGCAGCAGGGGAGAGGTTGTAATTGAGGCTGAGCTGAACCACAGGGATGGTTGCATCCGGGAACATATGCCTTAGAACGCTCCAGCATCCATGATCCAGGCCCCAGGTTTGATCAAGTCTCATATCGACAGAATGTACTTCGTCGCGGGTTTCAAAAGCGGTCTGCAAACTTCCGGGCGCCGGGTATTGTACCCTGAAAAGTTGATCAGGGAATCCGAAGAAGTCATGGATCGTGCGTGGCTGAGGCATGGCTGTGACCAAGGTTCCGTCTGTTTCCCAGTGGGCTGAGATACAAAGTATGGCGCGGGGTATTGTGATTGATTCCACCATGGAATGCCATCCGGCGGTGAATTCATTTTGTTCGATTGCATTCATCGGGCTGCCATGACCTACGAAAAGAACCGGCATCAAATCAGTGTTGGCGGCAGATCCGGTCGATTTTTCAAATTCTTTCAGGTTCATGGGTTATACTGGTTGGTCGATTGATGGTGCAAAAATGCAACATCCAGAGATGGGGGAGGTAATACAAAACGGAAAAAGGGTGGTACTTTTAGGAAGGGGTGGGCTGCATGGCAGCTCGGAAATCGGTAGGGGTGAGTCCGGTTTTTTTACTGAAAACCCGTGTGAAATATGATTTTTCGCTGTATCCGAGCGCATATCCGATCTCTGATACATTCATCGGGGAGTTGAGCAACAGCCGCCGTGCTTCGATCAGTTTTCGTGTTTCAATGATCTCAGAAACGCTTTTTCCAAAAGCTTTTTGGCAAACCAGGTTTAAATTCCGAACAGAAGTATTCAATTTTTCGGCATAAAATCCAACGCCAAGCGGTCGCTTAAAATTGTCTTCAAGTATTTGCAGGAAATTCCGGAATGCTATGTGTACGGGTGTGCGGGACTCCTTCTCATCAGGAAGATGGTGTTTCCCTTCTGCCTCCAGTTTCGCAAGCAGCGCCGAAAAAAGGTGGCGGTATATATCGGGACTGCCTGGATTCTCCTGGTATTCAGAAAGGATCAGTTCGCACAGAATCCCGATCTTTTGCCTGCAGTCAGCCGGGTCGAAGGTGAAGTTGATTTGGTCGAGATAATTTGAATAAAAGTGAAAATTACTCTCCCGGATAAAATCGTTGCGGTAGCGAATGCACCAGCCGCGCGTCTCCTTGTCGGGCATGAATTCATGAACCTTGCTGTGGGCAACGTAGATTACTACCGGGGCGCATAGTGTCTCCTCAAAAAAGTCGATGAAATGCGATGGATTTCCCCGGGTGATGATGAGTAACTCCTCGTATACATGGCGGTGTGGTTTTGTCGGATGACTGCGGATTTCATCAACCACCTCTTCTGTAATGACAAACATATCGAACGGCTTCTCCATCGATGTTTTCCGATAAGTTTGTGCTATTTTTGTTTTTCAAATACATCCACTTCCCTGAAGTAGTAGGGCCCATGAGGAGAATCTTCACTTACCCAGAGGAGGTAGCGGAACTGTTTCGATTTATCCTTCAGAGGAATAATGGTGTAAAGGGCTTTGCTGTTTCCCCAGATATCTTCGGGCGAGGCAAGCAGGATATAACTCCATCCCGCAGCTTTGGGATCGCCGCTTGTGGATGGGCTTTTATCGCCTGAAGCGCCCCAAAGCGAAAATGACTGGGGGCCCCGCTTTGTATCCTGGGTCGTGAAAAGATGTATGCTGTCAAGTTCAATCTCCTTCTGCAGGTCCATCAGGATGCGCCCTTCCCCACTTTCCGACCATTTGTCGTTGAGCGAATCGCCAGGCAGCAACTCATACATGCCATCATTGATGGCAGACACATTCATTCCGTTTCGGATTGACCCCTTCATGGTGGTATCGGCCCCACTGAAGTGATAGGTCACTGTAACCCCGTTGGGTTGGTGGATGTCGCCATAATCTTTCATGGTAAGACGGGCCGGAAGATCGGAAAGATTCTTTTTACGGGTCACAGCAAAAAGTGCAGCAGGGGTCATCTTGTCATCGACGTAACTTTTCGGCAGTTTCAAGGCCATCCCTTTCCGGTCGGTGAAATCATCATACAGCGGCCAAGCGGGGCGAATCTGATCTGAAGGATTGTCGGCAACGGAGATGGCGAAGATTTTAATGGCATCATTTTCAGGAAGCTGAAGGGTTCCGCTGACAGGCGAGGCTTCCAGGGCATATTTGAAAATATAGGCATACTGATATGGGATGTTGAGGGTATCCTTGTGCAGGTGGGTTGAAGACCATGCCACTTCATTGCGTTTGATATATCCCTTTTCCAAACCAGTGATTCGTCCTTTTTTGTCCCATTGCCGGTTATCAAACTGACCGATGTTTCCATCATATTTTTGGATCCGGAGCGGTGTTTTCAGATTTCCAACCTTAAAGGTCCCGGAGGTATCACTGAGCGCGGCGGCCAGGATATAGACATGATTAAAGTTCCCGGTTTTCGGCAGGGTGATCTTTTGTCCTTTACAGGCGAGCAGGTTGTTCTTTCCATCGGCTTTGGGGCCGAAGTTGAACTGAATGCCATCGACTGTTATTGACTCGGGCAGCAACTCAGCAGGGATGCTGAGACCACGATCATCGAAGCGCCCGTTTTTCTTGTTTTTTTCTCCGCTTATCCCGTCCTCATCAAAAGGCAGCGGGAGTTCGACAGATGCCGGCTCAGGGAGCTTATCTGCCGGAGGATCAAGCTGAAGCGCAAAACTGCGAAGGGCAAATTGCTTCATGTCAACCAGCAGTTTCCCGTTTTTCAGGATAGCTTCGCCGATCAGCCTCTCCTGCCCGTCGACCTCCCATGCTTTAATAATCTTGGCCGGCAAGGTTATTTCGACATTCTGAATATCCTTTCCAATCAATTCCTGGAGACGGATGATCATCTCCTTGCCGTTTTCGGCTTTTTTTATGGAGCGGATATCAACCTGGGGAGCAGAAACCCTGGCAAATGAAAAACTTTTCCCAAGCGTTCCCCGGTGCTGAGAAGCCTGGAAAACTCTGAGAGGCTGATTCAGGCTTCGGCCCTGCCATTCCGATAAACCTGTCCGCCAATCACCTTTGTGGCTGTATATTCCGTAGGTAATTTCATGTATTCCCCAGTCCTGCGTGGCCTGATCGTGATAAAAATTGGCAGACGGAGTGAAAAGCATGGTCAGCCGCAATGTTTTATCGTTTGGCTTGTCGGATCCGAATTTACAATCCTCAACGATTGTTACGCCGAAAGAACCAGACTTATCTGTAAGGTCGAACCATTCGCGGGAGGGGACTTCGTATTTTTTTTCATGGTTATTTGCCCGCAATTCCGTTCCCAATCCGAGGTTATAGGTTGCCTCTGTGTTGGAGGCTGTGAGCGGGAAGGAGACTTTAAGACTGACCCCGCGTGATTGCCAGGAGATTGTGTTTTTTACGATCAGGTTTTCCTTTCCTGCAGCAAGCTGGATATACTGTGTAAAATTCGAATTTCTGGCATTCCGTTCTATTTTCAAAGTGGCCCGCACCGGACCATTTTCGAGCAAAGTGATATTGGCCGGACCTTTTACGTATTCGACGGGCGGATTTCTGCGGTCTTTCCAGTCCATATTCCAGGCAGGCCAGAATTCAGGATGTTCCTTCTGAAATTCGAGTCGTGACGGAGCAGAAAGGAGCTCCTTCCCCAGTTTTTTATCAATGATGCTTGAAATATTTCCATCCGAATCGACCGTTACCTTCAGGAATTCATTATCCAGGGTTTTATTTGAGGCAGCAAGTGCTGTTCTGTAAGCTGCGGGGTCCTTTACCGGCTGAACATCAAATACGGCCAATCCGAGCGAGGGAACAGAGGCGGAGAATAGGATCCGTAAGCTGTTTTTTGATGTAAGGATGATCTGAGATGGAATCTCCACGTTTGTCCCATCAAATACTTTTACCGCTTTTGGTGTCTCTTCTCCGTACAGAATTTCCGCCTCAACGACATCTTTTCGGGCAATGGCCAGGGGATTATATACCACAAGGGTCACCCCTTTACCCTGTGTGTCCAGGGCCCGGATAACGGCGCCGGCAGAACTTTCAAGACAGGCTGAAAATTTATTCAGGGCTAAAATCTCATCATTCCAGGCATATTCATAAGCTTTCGGAAGACTGGTACCTGGCACGATGTCGTGCATCTGGCTGCCGAGAACCAACCACCAGGCTTCATTGAGCGATCGCTGGGGGTATTTGATCCCGCCAAGCCAGTCGGCCATTACAGCCATGGATTCAGCTGCAAGGGCCAGCTGTTCGTTTTTACGGTTCCAGCGTTTCATGTACGATTGTGACGTGAGCGACCCTGACGAATGCTCCGTCAGCAGCAGATCTCCGCTGTAGGAGGGAAGTTGTTTTTTTTGTTCCTCCGTAAGGTCCCGGAAAAGCTGGTCGGAAGAGGAGAGATAGACCTTTATTTTCTGATCAGGATGGTTCAGGCTTTCAACAGCATTTTTAACATCTTCTTCCCGCGGGGCACCGCCTTCATCACCAACACCATAATAGCGGTAATCGGCAAAAACACCATATTTTTTTCCATTTTCCATTACCCTGTTTACCCAGTAGCTGGAGGTATCAAGTCTTTTCTTAATGTCGCTGGTATAACTTGTGGCATTCAATGCTGCAACCACGCCTTTTCCATCTGGGCCAATCCAGTTCCCGATATTGAAGGGGATCCCTGCCGCAGAGCCCCATGAAAGTTTTTGCGTGGAAAATCCTTTCAATCCTGCATGGGCTAAAACAGAGGGAAGATGTGCCTGAAATCCAAAACAGTCGGGGAGCAGGAAATCGACACTTTCTTTGCCAAATTCACTGCGGAAGTAACCATTTCCATACAACACCTGGCGGATGACCGATTCGGGGGAGGGCACGTTGGCATCGCATTCATCCACGGAAGAACCACCCACGAACCAGCGCCCCTGGGCAATATATTTTTTTACTCTTTCATATTTTTCCGGATAGTATTCCTTCATCATTTTGTACCGCCGTGCTCCTGAGAAGGTGAAAACATAGGGCTTGTATTTCTCCAGGCGCTGAAAATTCTCATCAAGCGTATTTTTAATGCATTCGTTTATGGTCGCCTCATAATCCCAACGCCATTCTGTATCGAGATGCGCATATCCAACGGTATAGAGAACCGGATCAATCGATAAATTATATTTAGGGGCCGGAATTTTGCCTGCTTCGGACTGGGCATGGGCAAGGTTGATTGTCAGTGATAACAGGAGCATCCCGGTAAGGGAAAGGACATACTTCATAATGGCTGGATTTTCCTTGTAAAATTAGCGATTTATTTTGTTTCGCAAAAAGCCGTACTTTTGTGGCCATAAACCAATTAGGAGGAACACAAATGAAAAAATATATTCTAATCCTTGTTATCGGGGTTATCCTCGCATCCTGCACAGGCAATAAAGACCGATTTGCCATCAGCGGACATATTACCGGAGCCGATTCCGGTATGATTTATCTTCAAAAATTCGATGTGGATCAATGGGTTAAAGTTGATTCATCCAAAATTGATCAAGGGGAATTTTCATTTAAAGGAGCAGCAGCTATTCCTGAAATGTGGCACATCGTCATGGAGGAAAAACAAATTATGCTTCCCGTGTTTATCGAAAATGCTAAAATCAAGGTTCAGATTTATGTTGACAGTATCGATAAATCAACCATTGCAGGATCTGCTTCCCATGATATATACCAGCAATACCTGACACTGAATGAGACCATAAATGAAAAGATGGAGGTGGTTTACATGGAATGGAAAAAAGCCAAGGAGACCAACGATACGGCAAGCATGAAACGGACCGATTCCATTTCAAATGAGTTGGATAAGGAGATGAAGAAGCAGCTTCAGGATTTTGCCAAAGCAAATAATAAGACTGTGGTTTCTCCGTACCTCGTTGTTCGTAACAGCTGGCAATTTGAGCTCGCTGATCTGAAAGAACTTGTGGCCGCCATGGATACCAGCCTGAACGGTTCCCAATATGTCCAGGTGCTTAAGAAACGCATTGAAATTCTGAACCGTGTTGAAATTGGTCAGATCGCGCCTGATTTTACCATGAATGACAGTACCGGAAAGCCTGTAACCCTGTCAACCCTGAAGGGGAAGGTGTTGCTGGTTGATTTCTGGGCCTCCTGGTGCAGCCCATGCCGCGCGGAGAATCCCAACGTAGTAAAAGCATACCAGTTATTCCAAAAGAAAGGTTTCGATGTGCTTGGCTGTTCTTTTGATCAGCACCGGGAGAAATGGCTCAAGGCGGTAAGGGATGATAAACTTACCTGGCCCCAGGTATCAGATCTGAAAGGGTGGGCCAATGCTGCCGGAAAGCTCTATGGCGTCAACTCCATCCCAGCCAATGTGCTGCTCGATAAAGATCAAAAAATCGTTGGCCGCAACCTGCGTGGGGAGGATCTGATAAAAAAGCTTGAAGAGATCTTAGGCCCGGTGGCTCCTGAAAAAAAGGCTGCGAAGAAAGTAATAAAGTAACAGGGTAACAGGGTAACAGGGTAACAGGGTGATGAGTAAAGTGTTCCTTCATTTCGCACGTTCGGTTCGGTATGGTTGTATCCGGCGTATAATTCCCCTGCTGTTTTTCATTCTGAATTCATGGATGTTGCCTGCCCAGGGCGTTTTTGACGGCACAATCCAGAAAGGCAACGGGAGCAAGGTATTCCTGTCGAGTATGTATGGAGAAAAATTGACATTCCTTGATTCGACCCACTGCGATTCCGTTGGTCATTTAAGGTTTTCCATGGCTGGCCGGCTTTCCGGCATGTACCGTGTAAAATGGGGCAAAGAGGCCTTTGTCGACCTGGTGTGGAACAAGGAAGATGTTCAGTTTATCACGACCTTCTCAAATCCGGAAGATAGCCTGAGGTTTATCTCATCACGAGAAAATCAAATAAATCTTGCCTTTTCGAGACTCGACCGGACCAACCAGTCGAAGTTGCAGTTGCTCATGCCCCTCGTTGATTATTACCCGGTAAGAGATTCGTTTTACTCCTCTGTAACCGTTGAATTTGATGCCATCCAGCGCTGGCAGCAGCAGTATCTCGATTCGTTGGTAAAGTTGTATCCCAATTCGTATGCAGTGCGTGTGGCAAAGGTATACCAGCCTCCATATCTGTCGTCCGAAATGAATAAAGAGGAGCGTGTCACCTTCCTGAAGCAGCATTATTTCGACAAGGTTGATTTCAATGATACGGCCCTGTTGCGCAGCATGGCGTTTGCAAACAAGGCGATCTCCTATTTGTCATTGTACAGCAACAACAGGCTTGCCCAGAAACAACTTGAAGCTGAATTTATTAAAGCGGTCACCGTCATGCTCAGCGCGGCTTCAGTCAATGCCGAGATATTCAAATATTGGCTCGATTATCTTGTTGGTGGATTTGACAAGTATCACCTCGACGAGGTGATTACTTACATCGCCGATAATTTTCAGGATCCCTTTGCATGTGAAGACCAACAGCGAAAGACAGCATTGCAGAAAAAGCTTGAAACCTTCAAAAAGATTGCGGTCGGGAAGATTTCCCCCGACCTGGTAATTCCTGACAATAAGGGGAAACAGGTTAAATTATCCTTGATCAATGCTGAATTCACCCTGGTTGTTTTCTGGTCAACCCAATGTCCGCACTGCACAGCCATGATGCCCCGACTGAAGGAGCTTTACGATAAGCAAACGCCCAGGCGGTTTGAGGTGCTCGCTGTTTCAATCGACACCAGCCGTACTGCCTGGAGTTCCTTTATCCGTGATCAGAAGCTGAACTGGATCAATGTTTCTGATCTGAAGGGCTTTGCAGGCAAATCGGCCGATGATTTTAACATCTATGCAACCCCGACCATTTTTCTTCTTGACCGGGAGAAGAAAATATTATCGAAACCCATTACACTCAGGGAGATCGAAGCATCCCTGCGGGAGAATAAACTCATACAATAAGTCGGTGGATTTTTTACCTTTGCACTTTTTCCGGGCAAACCGGTATTGGTTTATTTTTAGCTACTGCGCACATGTACGAATATATCCAAGGAAGGCTGGTTGAGAAAAACCCTGCCTATGCGGTCGTTGATGTCAATGGTATCGGATACCTGCTGAATATTTCCATTCATACCTACTCCCTTCTCAGGGAAGATGAAAAATGCACCCTTTACACCCATTTGGTGGTTCGTGAGGATGACATGTTGCTGTACGGTTTTGCCGAAATTTCTGAACGCGAACTGTTCCGTCAGCTTATCAGTGTTTCGGGGGTAGGTGTCAATACAGCCAGGATTATTTTATCATCCCTTTCACCGGCAGAGGTCATCGCAGCCATTGCAGGTGGAGATGCCCCCCAACTTCAGCGCATAAAGGGCATTGGGGCAAAAACTTCACAACGCATTATCATCGACTTGAAAGATAAGGTTCCCAGAGAGCTTATTCCCTATGAAAAATCCAGATTTCTGCACAATACAAAGAAGGAAGAAGCGTTATCTGGATTGATCATTCTGGGCTTCCCAAAGATGCTTGCTGAAAAAGCATTGAACAAAATCATCGAAACGGAAGGAACAGGCTTGACAGTGGAACAGCTGATCAAACACGCCCTCAAGGTATTGTAGCGTTCAGGTTCCGGAGTTTAATTCACCTTGCAGAGTTTAGTGAAGAAACGCATTTTATACTGTCTTATCTGCCTGGCCGTCCTGGTTGCTATTCGTATCCCGGTTGTTTCCGGCGAAACGCTTGGTAATTTTGGACTCAGCCAGCGTATCTCTTTTGCCCCCGACAGCCTGAACAAGGGTGATTCGGTTCCATTGCGCTATCCCTTCAATGAAGAGAATGTGATGCCGGGTTCAGGACAGGAACACCACCTCTATCTCAAGAACCCTTCGAATCTGAAAACCGAGGTTGACTACGATCCCATCACCCGCCAGTATTATTATTCTTACAAAATTGGCGAGACGACCTACCGGATACCAACGACCCTCTCTTTTGATGAGTTCCAGAACCAGGATCTGCAAGCAATGATCAACCAGTATTGGAAAGAACGGTCAGAGGTATCAAGCATGGACAATGCCAAGGGAATCATTCCCAAAATCATTATTCCCGGAAAAGTTTTTGAAACGATTTTTGGCAACAATACCGTGGATATCAGGCCTCAGGGATCCGCTGAAATCATGTTCGGGATCGTATCCAACCGCCGTGACGACCCCATGCTGAATACACGCCAGCGCCGGCAGACCAACTTCGACTTTGACGAACAGATTCAGATGAATGTTATTGCTAAAATCGGCGATAAAATTGAGTTTAAAGTCAATTACAACACAGAGGCCACCTTCGATTTCGAGAATAAAATGAAGCTGAAGTACGAAGGGAAGGAGGATGATATCATCCAGCTGATTGAAGCGGGGGATGTCAGCCTGCCGCTAAATACTTCACTGATCAGGGGTACCGAAAGCCTCTTCGGTATCAAGACCAAGTTGCGGTTTGGCCGTGTTACAGTGACAGCGCTCTATTCTCAACAAAAAAGCGAGACAAAAAATATCACGGTGCAGGGGAATGCCCAAACCACCAAATTCAGGTTGCGGGCGGATGAATATGAGGAGAACAAACACTTCTTCCTGGCGCAGAATTTTCGCAACACCTACAAGGCTTCGCTGAAAAAACTACCTGTTGTCACCTCGAATGTGAATATCCTCAAGATTGAGGTTTGGGTTACAAATATTGGCGCAGCCGTAACGGAGAACAGGAATATCGTGGCTTTTATGGACATTGGAGAGTACAAGCCTTACAATACGAGGCTGTTTACTGGTGATTCCACGCGAAAGTTCCCTTCCAACAATTCGAATGACCTTTTCCAGAAAATCATGCCCTCGCCGGCGGATACGGCAAAGGTTCGCAATATCAATACTGTTTCCGGTTACCTTAAGGGTTTTCCGTTCTATATGATTTCGGGAGAGGATTTTGAAAAGGTTGAAAGCGCCCGCAAACTCTTGCCCACGGAGTTCACCTTTAACCCTAAACTGGGTTTTATCTCGCTGAACACAGCGTTGAACAGCGATCAAACGCTTGCGGTAGCATACCAATACCAGGTGGTGGGAGATACCACCGTCCGCCAGGTCGGAGAATTTTCTGATCAGGGTATAACCTCTCCCAAGAGTCTAATTGTGAAATTGTTGAAAAGCACCGCCCTCAATACAAGAATTCCTACCTGGAACCTGATGATGAAAAACGTTTATGCGTTGGGGGCATATCAGCTTCAGTCAAACGACTTTACGGTGAACATCCTCTATTCGGGCAATGCCAATGGTGTTCCCACTGCTTATATCACCGAGAGCCGCATCAAAGGGGTTCCCCTGTTGCGGGTTCTGAATTTCGATAACCTGAACCAACAGTTCAATCCTCCGTCCGATGGAATGTTCGATTTCATTGACCAGGCCGCAACACAGGGTGGAACCATCCAGGCCTCGAATGGCCGGATTTTCTTCTCCGTTCTTGAACCCTTCGGCAACGATCTCAGGGACTCGATTTATGATCCAAATGATCCGAAAGGATCCTGGGCCCTGGCTGACAAATATTGTTTCGATTCCTTATATACCATGACGAAGACCATGGCAAAGCAGTACCCCGATAAAAATAAATTTGTCCTGGATGGTTTTTACAAATCTACGGCAGGAGGAGAAATTTCTCTCAATGCCTTGAATGTTCCGGTCGGTTCTGTGAGGGTAACAGCCGGAGGGATCCAGTTGCAGGAAAATATAGATTTTACGGTTGATTACACCCTGGGACGCGTTCGTATCATCAATGAAGGAATTCTTGCTTCGGGAACACCCATCAACGTATCCCTTGAGAGCAATGAGATGTTCAATGTTCAAACCAAGCGGTTGATGGGAGCACACATCGAATACAAAATCAACAAGGATTTCGTTATCGGGGGTACCGTATTAAACCTGAACGAACGGCCCCTCACCCAGAAGGTGAATTACGGGGATGAGCCCATGTCGAATACCATCTGGGGGTTGAGTCTCACCTATCGTACCCAGTCAAGACTGATTACCCGCTTTATCGATGCCTTGCCGCTCATTACAACCAAGGCCCCGTCGTCCATTGCGATTGATGCCGAATTCGCCCATTTCATCCCTGGCCATTCAAAGGCCATAGGTAAAGCAGGAACAACCTATATTGATGATTTTGAAGGAGCAAAGTCGACGATTGATTTGAAGAACATCGGAACCTGGTTTATGGCCAGCACCCCGCAGGGACAGACCACCAATGCCATGTTTCCCGAAGCTGCCAACGACACAAAGCTGAAGTATGGATTTAACCGTGCCAAATTGGCGTGGTATGTAGTTGACCCGTTGTTTTACGATAAGAATACCAGCCTGATCCCACCCAATGTTTCCAACAAGGATTTATCAAAGCAATATGTTCGCCAGGTGTGGGAAACCGAAATATTTCCGAATAAGCAACCCCTCAACGGTGTACCGGTGAACATGGCGGTGCTGAATATGGCCTATTACCCGTCGGAACGGGGACCCTATAATTATGATGTGTTGCCCTCCGGTTTTTCCAACGGGTTGAATAATGACGGATCACTTGCCTTTCCTACAACCCGCTGGGGAGGGGTGATGCGAAAAATTGAGTCGACCGACTTCGAAGCTACCAACATCCAGTATATCGAGTTCTGGATGATGGACCCTTTTGCTGACGATCCTACAAATTCCGGTCAGTTGTATTTCAACCTGGGCGATATTTCTGAGGATATTTTGCGTGATGGGCGAAAAAGTTATGAAAACGGCCTGCCAACCAGTGAAGTAGTTTCCGGGGTGGATACAACCATGTGGGGCCGTGTGCCGCAACTCCAGGCACTGGTGGATGCATTCGATAACAATCCGCCTTCCCGCCCGTTCCAGGATATTGGATATGACGGCCTGCGCGATTTAGATGAGCGCTCCTTTTTTGATACGACCTATGTGGCCAAGGTTGGAAGCGCCTTTGGACAAAGTTCCGCAGCGTTTAAAAATGCTGCGACAGATCCCTCTGCAGATAATTTCCATTATTTCAGGGGAACGGATTATGACAACGATACGATTTACAGTAACATTCTGAATCGCTACAAGAAGTACAACGGGCCTGACGGAAACAGTCCAACCACCGAACAATCACCTGAAAGTTATCCAACCATAGCAACCACCCTTCCAAACGTGGAGGATATCAATAAAGACAATACCCTGAGTGAATCAGAACGCTACTATCAGTATGTGGTTCAACTGAATCCTGATCAGATGAAACCCGGGATGAACTACATCACCAATGTGTATCGGGCAACTGATATTCCTTTGGCTGACGGAACGCGCGGGGCCGTAAACTGGTATCAGTTTAAAATTCCCATTCGTACACCGGATAAAGTGATCGGGAACATCAATGATTTTAACTCGATCCGCTTCATGCGTATGTTTTTCAAAAATTTTAAGCGTCAGGTCGTTTGTCGGTTTGCCACCCTCGAACTCACCCGCGGTGAATGGCGCAGATATACCTATAGCCTGCTTTCGCCGGGTGAATATATTCCCGATGATTATCAGAACCAGACCCAGTTTGACATTGCCACGGTGAGCCTTGAAGAAAATGGAAGCAAGCAGCCGATCCCTTATGTAATGCCTCCGGGAATTGAGCGTGAAACCAACTGGGGATCTACCAACATGCAAAAACTGAATGAACAATCCATGTCATTTAAGGTATGCAATCTGGTGGACGGAGATGCCCGCGCTTCATATAAGACGACGGAATTTGACTTTCGCCAGTTTAAGCGACTGAAGATGTTTGTTCATGCCGAACAATCCATCCGTTCGCAAAACCTTAAAACCGGTGACCTTACCATTGTGATGCGCATCGGTTCGGACTTCACAGGTAACTTTTACGAATATGAAATTCCGCTTAGTTTTACGCCCTGGGGAACCAGAAGTGATAATCCCGATGCCATATGGCCCGAAAGCAACGCCTTTGATATTGAACTTGAGCGGTTGGTACAGGTGAAATACAACCGCCTGTTGGCCATGCGTGACAAGGGAATGGAGTTAACAGCGGCAACGCCCTACTCGGAATATGATGGTAAAAATAAAATCACCATCGTCGGATCTCCGACCATCAGTGATGTCAGGGCGATCATGATCGGGATCAGGAACCCAAAGAAGAGTTCACAGTCTCCCGATGACGATGGCCAGGCAAAATGTGCCGAAATCTGGGTGGATGAATTACGGCTTTCCGACTTCAACAAACAGGGTGGATGGGCTGCGACTGCAAGAGTTGCCGTGGAGCTGGCTGACCTTGGGCGCATTCAGCTGACAGGGGCATACAGCAGTGCGGGTTTCGGAACACTTGAACAAAAACAAACCCAACGTCAGATGGAATCAATCCTGACCTTCGGATTTGATACCGATCTTGAACTTGGAAAGTTTTTCCCGGCCAAATCAGGAATCCGGATTCCAATGCACTTCGATTATTCCATGCAGCAGAATAGTCCGTTATACGATCCGTTGAATCCCGACCTCTATTTGAAAGATGTTCTCAATGCGTTTGACACCAAGGAACAGAAAGATTCTATCAAACAACTTACACAGGGTTATACGCAACGAAAGAACTTTAACCTGATGAATGTCAGGAAGGATCGTACTGGCAACAAAAAACCGCGGATTTACGACATTGAGAACTTCAACATCAGTTATGCCTATTCTGAAATATATCACCGTGATGTCGACATCGAATATGACCTGAAGAAGCGTTATTCAGGTGGCCTGGGCTATACTTTTTCTGCCCAGCCTAAAAATGTCATTCCATTTCAGCGGGTGTCAGCCCTAAACCGTTCCAAGGCATTCGCATTGATCAAGGATTTCAATTTTTATTACCTCCCCAAATCATTTGCGTTCAGGACTGATATGAATCGTGAGTTCGAGCAGCGCAAGTTCAGGAATAAGAGCCGTGCCATCGTGCCGATGGAAACCTTCTACATCAAGCGATGGGACTGGACCCGAACCTATGATTTGAAATACGATTTTTCAAAATCGTTGAGAATAAGCCTGGTAGCCAATACCAATGCCTTTATCAATGAGCCCCCGGGCCAGATTGACCGTTCCAACCGCGATCAGGTGTGGAGTGAAATTTTCTCATTGGGAACGATGAACAATTATAACCAGGCTTTTAACGTCACCTGGGATGTGCCGATTGCGAAAATTCCTTATCTCGACTTTATCACGGTCACTGCAGGTTATCAGTCTACCTATCGGTGGAATGCATCTCCGCTCTCCATCCAGTCTCAGTATGGGAATACCATTGAAAATGCAGCGCAAAAGTCCCTCAATGGCGGATTAAACCTGGTGGCACTGTACAATAAAGTGCCCTACCTGAAGAGAATAAACCAGAGTACCACAGCAAATTCAAGGAATACCCCGCCTCCTGTGCCCAAAGTTTCAAAAGAAAAAAGCCTTTCAAAGAAAGACAGCCTGAAGATTGAAAAAACAGGACCAGACATTGGCAAGATTCTTTTGGAGGGGACCGTCCGCTTCCTTATGGGAGTGCGGACTGCACGATTTTCCTATACACAGGGAACCGGAACCCTGTTACCTGGTTTTAAACCGGAACCCATCGCCCTGGGCAACAACTGGAATTCGAATGCTCCCGGTCTTGGCTTCGTGTTTGGCGACCAGGCTGATATTCGTTCCAAAGCTACCCAGAATGACTGGATTACGGCAGATACGATGCTGAATAATCCATATATAAATAAATTCAATGAAAATCTGAATATTACCGTCAGTATTGAACCGATCAAAGATTTGCGTATCGAAGTTGTTGCAAACAGGCAATACGCAAAAACCCATCAGGAGTATTATAAGGCGAATACCTCTGGCGTATTCAAATCTTATTCCCCGCTGGACCAGGGGAGTTTCTCCATGTCATACATCATGATCGGAACATCTTTTGATAAGGAGGATGAGTTTGGGAAGTCAGCAGTTTTTGAAACCATGAAACAATACCGGATGCAAATTGCCATGCGCTATGCTGCCGAAAATCCGAATTCCAAGACAATAAACGATTCTACAGGCTTTCCTGCCGGGTATGGACCCACAAATCAGGAGGTGCTCGTTTCGTCTTTCCTGGCGGCCTATTCAGGCAAGGATCCGTCGAAAATTAAACTTACCGCCTTCCCCACTATTCCCCTTCCCAATTGGCGCGTGACCTATGATGGCTTTGCTAAAATGAAGATATTCAAGACATGGTTGCGCACCCTGACCCTGACCCATGCCTATCTTTCCACTTACAGCGTGGGAAGTTTTAATTCGAATATCCGGTATGGTGAACAAAACGGGATGCCCGTGGTGTACGATGATGCCGGAAATTTTATTCCCCAGGCGCAAATGACGGTTGTATCGCTTACTGAACAATTCAATCCTTTGATTAAAGTCGACCTGGGCTTTATCAACAGCCTTCTGGCCAGTGTTGAATTGCGGCGTGCAAGGAACTTGTCATTCAGCTTTGCCAATAATCAACTCACCGAAATTACAAGCAATGAATTCATCATTGGTATGGGTTACCGTTTAAAGGGAATCCGTTTCAATCTGTCAGGTTTGCTGGGTGGGGGTAAGAAGATGAAGACCAGCAGCGACCTGAACCTCAAGCTGGACTTTTCCATCCGCAAGAATAAGACCGTTTTGCGCCGGGTTGATCAGGAGGTGAACCAGATTTCCATCGGACAGCAGGTTCTTTCACTCAATTTTTCAGCCGATTACAATCTGAGCGCCCGTTTTAATGTGCGGTTCTATTTTGATAAAATCATCAACACCCCGTATGTTTCCAATCAGTACCGCACCTCCAATACCAAAGGAGGGATCGCTTTGCGGTTTACCCTCTCGCAATAGATCATTTTGTCATTATAATTTGGTTTGACTGCCGGTATTTTTCAAAAAAGATGTATTTTTGAAAAAACATTAAACTCAATTACTATGAACGTTCCTGCAAATCTAAAGTACACCAAAGATCATGAATGGCTGAAAGTTGAAGGTGACCACGCACTGATCGGCATTACCGATTTTGCCCAGCATGAATTGGGTGATATTGTCTTTGTGGAGGTGGAAACCGTTGGTGAAATCCTTGGAAAGCATGAATCCTTTGGCACCATCGAGGCTGTAAAGACTGTTTCGGACATGTTTATGCCTGTTTCCGGAGAAATTCTTGAATTCAACGAGGATCTCACCACAAAACCCGAAGTAATCAACCAGGACCCGTATGAAAAAGGATGGGTCGTCAAGATCAGGCTTTCTGATGCAGGCGAAATCGTCGACTTACTGGATCCAGCGCAGTACCAGGCGTTGATCGGAGCCTGATCTCTTTACTGCGGAAGGGTATTGAAATAGGCATGGACCAATTTGCCTTTTGCCTTTCCGATAACCGCCTGCAAATCTTCCAGTGAAGCCAGTTTGATATTTTTCACTGATTTGAATTTCCATAGCAGCTTCTGATTGATGTTGGGGCCAATGCCTGCGATTTCCATGAGTTGGGGCGACATGGCTGCCTTTTCACGGCGGCGCCGGTGATGGGTGATGCCAAACCTGTGTGCCTCGTCGCGCATCTGCTGAATAATCCTGAGCGTTTCCGATTTTTTATCCAGGTACATCGGCAGCGAATCATTGGGATAATAGATCTCCTCCAGCTTTTTTGCAATTCCTATGATGGTCATTTTTCCTGCAAGGCCAATGGCATGAAGGCTTTTAAGCGCTGCGCTCAACTGACCCTTTCCGCCATCAACAATGATCAGCTGGGGCAATGGCTTCTTCTCGTCCATCAGGCGTTTATACCTGCGGAAAATGATCTCCTCCATCGAGGCAAAATCATTGGGGCCTTCCACCGTTTTAATGTTGAAATGGCGGTACTCGCTTTTGTCGGGCCTGGCGTTTTTAAAACATACCATGGCTGCCACAGGACTGTCGCCCTGGATGTTCGAATTGTCGAAACACTCGATATGCGCCGGTAATTCAGTCATGCGCAGGTCCTTCATCATGGTGTCGAGTATGCGACGCGATTTGTGCTCCGGGTCCACGAGCTCTTTCTGTTTTTCCCGTTCCAGCTGGTAATACTTTACATTGCGTTCAGAGAGCTCCAGCAACTTCTTTTTATCCCCGATCTTGGGTACGGTAAAAATGATCCCGGGTATGTTAAAATCCACCAAAAAAGGCAGTATGATTTCAGGAGATACACTTTCAAACCGTTGTCTGATTTCAGTTATGGCAATCTCCAATAGCTCCTCAGGGCTTTCATCCAGCTTTTTGATCATCTCAATGGTGTGAACCTGAATGATGGCGCCATTCATCACCTTCATAAAATTAACATAGGCATGCGATCCTGATGCAATAATTGAAAACACATCCACATTGTTTATTGACGGACTCACCACGGTGGATTTGCTCTGGTATTTGTCGAGCAGCGCCAGCTTCTCCTTCACAAAATGTGCCTTTTCAAATTCCTGGATGTCAGCATAATGCATCATGAGTTCCCTCAGCTGTTTTGCAACAGTGGTGATGTTGCCCTTGATGATCTCTTTGATCGCTGCAATTGAATTGTTGTAATCTTCGGCGGTTTGATGGCTTTCACAGGGTCCTTTGCAGTTCCCGATATGGAATTCAAGGCAGACTTTGAATTTTTTTGCCTGAATGTTTTTGTCTGTGAGGAGCAGCGAGCAGTTGCGCAGGGGATACAGTTGTCGGCTCAGCTCCAACAGGGTATGCATGAGCCGCACATTGGCATAGGGGCCGAAATAGGCCGATCCGTCACGGATCACATGCCGTGTGGGGAAAATGCGCGGAAATGGCTCGTTTTTTATGCAGATCCAGGGAAAGGTTTTATCATCCTTCAGTGCCACATTGTAATGCGGCTGGTACTTTTTGATCAGGTTGTTTTCAAGCAGCAGGGCATCCTGTTCTGTCTCGACGACAATGTACTTTATATCAGCAATTTTTCGCACCAGCATCTGAACCTTGCCGCTGATGGAGTTGATCTTGGCAAAGTAGGAGCTCACCCGTTTCTTCAGGTTCTTTGCTTTGCCAACATAGATGATTTTGTTCTTGTCATCGAAATATTGATACACACCGGGTTTGTGAGGAAGGTTCCGCACAATGGATTCGAGATGTGAAAAATATTTATTCAGAGAATTGACCACTTTTTTGAACCGAATATTCCCGGCAAAGATATCTGAATTTTCCCTTATCCGCTACCGGTCCATTCCGTTGTCGAACTCGAAATTCGCCTCCTTCTGCTTTTTCCCGTTGGTGCCGAAATTGAAAACAAATCCGGCATAAATCACGCGTGCGTCGCGTCGGCGCGTCGATTCCTGAATCAGGACAGGCGTGTTCACCGTGGCCCTGTAAGTCTGTGAGTTGAAAAGGTCAGAAATGGTAGCAATCAGGGAGATCCGTTTCTTCCAGAAATCCTGTCTGAAGCCCAGGTTTACCACCCACGTAGGCAGCCGGTTCCCTTGCGGTGTAAGGACTTCAGAGCGGTACTGTCCGAAAACCTGGAGGAGGGTGGTTTTTGTGATGTTGAACGAGGCATTCACCTTGGCGTTCCAGGAAAAGGTGGATTTGTTGCTGCCATATCCGATGTTGGAGGCATCAATCACGCTGTAGAATCCCGATGCGCTGAAGTTGAGATTCATGATCTTGCCCGCCTGCCAGCTCCCGCTGAGATCAAGGCCGGCAGACTGGTCTTTGGCCATATTCTCCATGGTTGTCAGAAGGACAGAGTCGTTCAAACTGGTGGTGACCCTTGTAAAACCATTGATCTTGTATCGGTAGAAGAGGGTAGGAATGATGATGAAGTTTTCAGGCCTGAAGGCATAGCCAAATTCGAGTGAATGAATGTCTTCAGGCTTCAGGTTGGGGTTCCCCACATAAATATTTCGCGGATCACGGTATTCGGGAACAGGGTTCATATCTTCCCCATCCGGACGGTTAACGCGGCGGCTGTAATTCAGTTGCCATTCATTTTTTCCGGATGCCAGGGCCAGGTGAACGGTTGGGTAGAGCGCAAAGTAGTTGCTGTTGATGGCGGTATCGAGGGTGATGAAATTTAAATTTACAGTGGTCTCCTCAGCGCGTAAACCGGCCATGATGGTGAATTTGTTCCAGGTGCCGGTCAAGGTGCCGTAGAGCGCATACACCGTTTGGTTTGATTTGAAATGATTGCTGGCAATGCTATCGTTGTACCATCTCCCCGATTCCGGATCCCAGTGATCGACCACCTGGTTCTGGTCGCTGATCTCCACGATCTGCTGATAACCTCCTTCAAAGCTTGCATTTTTCCATAGGGGTCGGGAATAATTGGCCGAGAGGTTAAATTCCTGGTTCCCGTTTTTTCCGGTGGTGTGATCCTGCCCCTGGGGATAAGGCGGGAGTGTGTAATCGTTGGTCCAATAATCATCTTCCTTCTCTGTCTCCTGCTGATATTCAAAATCGGCCCTGAAGAGGTGTTCATCTTCCCGGTTGAACACATGTTCGTAGAATGCGGTGATGCCGGCGCTTTGTTCGCCCTCCGTCCCGTTCAGTGTGCGCCTATATTGCTCATCGGGTTGTTGGGCATTGTCCTTGTAAAGATTCTCATCCGTATTGGAACGCTTATTCTCACGGAAGTTATAGGTACCTGAAATGCCTGCCACATCCCTTTTTCCCATGCTCCAATCAGATCCCAATTGCGCCAGGTGCGAAAGGGACCGCGAGCTTCCCGAAGAAGTTTGTTCCAGGTAGGTTGACTGGTTTGTAATGGTGTCAATGGTTTGCGAAGAAAGATCACCGCTTCGGAATCGGTAGTCCTGCCTGTAGCCATAACTTCCGAACAGATTTATTTGGCCGGTATTGTAGTTGAGCTGAAGGTTGGTATTAAAACGGCTGTTATTGCCGGCATTGGCCCCGAGAATGGCGTTGACGCCGGCTTTCCGCTCTTTTTTCAGAATGATGTTTATAATGCCGCCGGTGCCGTCAGGGCGGTATTTGGCCGATGGATTGGTAATGACCTCAATTTTTTCGACGAGGGAGGCAGGCATCTGTTCCAGGTTTGCCGCACCGGTCATCACCGACGGGCGGCCGTTGATCAGAATGGTCACATTCCCTGATCCCCGGAGGCTGATATTCCCGTCAATATCTACCGAGATGGAAGGAATGGTCTGCAGCATATCGGTCACAGTTCCGGTTTGTGCCTGGATATCTTTCTGCACATTGAATACCTTCCGGTCGATTTTGTTGATCATCATGCTGCGCTCGGCCGTAACGGTCACCTCCTTCATGTTGATGGCGGTGGAGGAGAGGGTCAATACCCCCAGATCGCTCTTGGTATGTTTGCGGGTAAGGACAAATGTTTTGGAGCGTTGCTTTTCATAACCGATAAAACTGTATTCAATATAATAGGTGCCCAATGGCACATCTTTCAACTTGAAGTTTCCGGAACTGTCCGATACCATCCCGCCGACCATCATGTGGTTGATGGTATCGCGAAGCACGATATTGGCATATTCGACCGGACTGTTGGTTTGCAGATCCATCACACGCCCCGAAACAGCGCCTGGATTTTTATTCTGTGAAAATAGTGAAAATGAGATACAGCTTAGGATCAGCGTAAGAGAAAGGATATGATTCATCATAGAATAATAGAAAAAACAGAGAGGTACAAAGTTACAGATTTCACCACTGTGCCTTTACATTTTAGACAGGATGGCAAAATTTGACGACAAAATGTAAAAAACTGAACGATTTTAGATGGTATTACTAGGATGGCGAAATTACTTTGGTGGTTTCTTCTCCGTAGAGCGAAACAATGCGTACCGCCATTTTCTGCCCCTTTTTCTTCATCTCAACAGGATGCGAAGTATGACCATACAACCGTTCAAATGCCTCCTCATCGATTTCGATTTTCAGGGTGTCTTGCAACTCCTTCTTTCGTCTGTTGCGTGATTCGCTCAGATCGGATAGCCCGCGGCGCCATTTATCGAATTCGGTTTTATCGCCGCCGCAGAAAAAGAGCTGTTTGACCACGAAATTGCTGCCATCGTAATCGTCGTCTAACATCCAGTAGGCGATTTCGTGGATATTCCGGGGCATTACCACATCCTTGATCGGATCATAGATATCCAACCCTTCAATAGAGACAGATACGAACTTTTTCTTTTCATTATTTACAGTTCGTTCCTCGATGTTCACTGCCACATCCGGTTCTCCGATGGTTACGAACGATGCCGCCGATTTGGCCGGTTTCTTCTTCAATCCTTCTTGCAGCAAATCATCATGAATTTTGGCTTTGGTGACTTCAAATGAACCGAGACTGGTGGTTTGCTCCCCGCCCTGGATATCGCTTTCGAAGCTGAACCCCAGGATGACCATCCAGTTGGCATCGCCCCGCTGCCGGCAGGCCACGATGGCTTTGTTCACCGCCTCTTTGCTCACGGTGCCAAATCGCGGACCGATGTGAAAATAGGCCTTGTGCTCACCTTTGGCCGTGTGGTAAAAGCCTTCGGCATGGAGCCAGGCATCAGCTAACAGCTCCACGCGGGTAAAATCGACGCGTTCATCCTTGCGGCCGTTCTTGATGCCGGTCGATAGCAGGTGCTGTTTGATCTTCTCCTCCCATTCGCCTACCTCTTCGGTGACCAGGGTCTCCTCCTCCAGCTCCGATGGACTCACCGGTTCAAAATTCTGCAGCGTTTCCACCGTAAACGGGCCGCTTACCCGCAGCACGCTTTTGTCGGTGAGTGGCTGATCGTAAAGGGTCTCCTCCTGCGCCGGCTCATCGTTGGCTAAGGATTTCAGGGTGATGTGCGGCACGGTCTTGTAAATAAACCCCTGCCGGATGTCGCCCTTCGTTTCATCGTACAGTTTGTAGTAAGGAAACACCGCCGTCATGATGCGCTGCTTGGCGATGTTGATGGCGATGCGGCTGGTGTCGATGGTGATCCACCGCCGGCCAAACTGCTCCGCCACATAGGCCGTGGTGCCGCTGCCACAAGTTGGGTCTAACACCAGGTCACCGGGGTCGGTGGTCATAAGAAGGCAGCGTTTCAGGACTTCGGTATTAGTCTGAACGATATATTGTTTATCATCGGCACCAACGGTGTCATTCCAAGGAGCAGTTAGGTTAGCAGATTGACTTTCATCAGCATACATAATAAAAGTGAGTCGATTACCCTCAGGTTGCAGCCGATTTTTCTCTTTAAGTTTTAGCATCCCCTTTATATTGGTTCCATAACCATTCTTAGGGTGAATATATTTTTTACCTTCAAACTCAAAATCAAACATACCTGAATCCATTTTTCCTGATGGTTCAAGCGATTTCAATCGATAAACTCTAGCTTCTTGTGGGAGCAAATAATGCTTATCAATTTGTTCCTTCGTCATTCGAAATCTTTTTCCATTTGGTAATTCATACCAACAATGATGAAATTCCCCTTCAATATTAGATGGACGAGTTAATTTTCTGTATTTTGTTTGTGGTTTGCCGTCACTGGTAAATTTGTTCTTTCCATACCACAAGACAAAGTCTGCCATTTGTTCAATGAAATTTGTTCCAAAAGGCATTGTTTTCTTTCTAAAAGGAATTAATGCAATGAAATTCTCACTCCCAAACACCTCATCCATCACACTGCGGAGGAGGTGCACATTTTCGTCGCTGATCTGAACAAAGCAGGAGCCGCTCTCGGTGAGCAGTTCGCGGGCGATGAGCAGGCGGTCGCGCATGTACGACAGGTAGGAGTGGATACCCAGCTCCCAGGTGTCGCGGAAGGCTTTAATCTGTTCGGGTTCGCCGGTGAGGGCCTCGTCGCTGCCGTCTTTCACATCGCGGTTGTTAAGTTTGATCTGCCAGTTGCTGCCATATTTGATGCCGTAGGGCGGATCGAAATAGATCATCTGCACCTGGCCGGCCATCCCTTCGCGTTCCAAGAGGCTGCCCATGGTGATCAGGCTGTCGCCCTGGATGAGGCGGTTGGTCCAGCCATCCTGGTGGTGGTAATATTCACTTACTTTATCCAGTTCATCTTTTTCTAGTGCATTGCCGAAAAGTTCGTTTACGCTGAACATGTCGAGCTGCGGACTTTTTTCCTCGGTTACCTTATAGAGGTTCTTAATCAACGTTTCCGGGGCGATGTGTTCATGCCGGTAAAGACTGCGGATATCGACGCGGAGCAGCTCTTCGCGGTCGTCGTTGTCGTATTTGTTCAGCCAGAAGAGTTCGGGATCCTGGCCACGGTGCACCACCGGATTTTTCGGTGTTTCAAGTACTTTCGTTCCCTCCTTCACTTTTTTATTCTCATCTTCATAGCCCGCCTCTTCGTGGCTGGGGATGTGTGCGCGGGTGTCGGCCGGATGTTTGAGGGAGTCGATCTTTTTAACCATGGGATGTGGATATTTTTTTTGGTAACGGATTCAATTCAATGTTTTTGATGTATCTTTGCACCAATCCGCTGATGCGGAGGTGGAGGGCTGGATGGCCCTTGACCCCGGAAACGGGGTTTTTTATTTCCATTTATCCGGAATTTTAAGTTCAAATCCATCGGGTTTGACAATCGTGTCAGGAAAGACACTTTCAGCAAATTTTTTCCTTCCAATAGAGAAATAACCATGAGCGATTTTACTGAGTTCAACTGAAAAACGATTCGGTGGAAAAGCAGCAATCAATCTCTTGTCAGGGAATCCGCTTTTAATCATATTTAATGCTTCCGTCAGATCGCTGTCGGCAGAAATCAAAATTGCCGTATCAAAAGCATTCCGATATGCATCATTTAGCATTTGAACTGCAATGTTTACATCGGTCATTTTCTCATTTGATCTGGTAATAACATATCCACAGTTCCAGCATTTCATCGCAGAGGAATAAAATTTACCAAAGAAAATTTCCAGATCAGGAAGTGTGCCAAGTGCCTCAATGAAGGTTCTTTGCCTAATCCTTTTATCCTCAGGTTTTGAAATTTGTGCAGTAAAGTATTTTGTTTTTATTAATTGCTGAGTGGGTTTTAGAAGACTTTGAGAAAGTTTATGAAGGTTCAGCCAGTAGTATCGTTTCCACTTTTGGGATCTTAACCCGAAGTATAGGTTAAATCCATCGATATAAACTATTGTTCTTTCCATTTTTAATTAAATACTTGACAACACCTTTTTTATTATTATCTTTGCACCATTAACCCCCCCGGCGATAGCATCTCCGGGTCGACGGCAAGGGCAACCCTGCCGTTTCTTTTTTTACATCCCCGCCATCTTTTCAATCAACTGATTTTTAATATTCCGGATATCACCGGCAATTTCGATGAAATGCCATTCCGGGTAACCATACTTTTCACGCACCGCGTTTACCGCCGGGAGCCAGCGGTTTTCAACGTACCAACGTTTTTCCTCCTTGTCCTTGTTCATCCCGGTAATTTCGATGATCAGGTTTTTCACGGTTCCGTTTTTTCCTTTACACCGGGCGATGAAATCGGGAAAATAGAGCTTTCCGGCGCCATCTTTTACATAGGGTATCTGAAAACCCAAAAAGGCGTTTTTCACATAGCTATCAACTGCAGGAATTTCCTCAAGTGTTTTGGCCGCGATCTGTTCCCAGCTTTCGGTGTCGGCCACCACATAGTTCACATGACTTCGTGTGGTGGGATAGATCTCTTTTGATGTATTGCCGTTCACATATTTGGTGCTGCCAAACCTGTTGTAATAGTTGAACACCGGCCGGATATATTCGATGGTATTTTTCCAGGTATTGATTCCCCGGGCGATGTGGTCGGCCACCGTTTTTTCATCTTCAAACCAGATGAGCCTCTTATACTGGTCACCGGCAATGTTGAGCAGGATTATTTTTGTGTGATACCATGTTTCAACTGCCTTTTTCAGCTTTCCGAAGCGCTGGAATTTCGGGTTGTGGTCGTCATCCGAAAAATGGCGATTGATAAGATCGCGGGTGAGCTTAAAAATGATCTCCTGGTCGCGTTTTTCGAGGACACTCTGGATTTCAATTTCAATTTCCTGAGATGAAAAAGCGCTGGCCAGTTTTGTTTTATACGGCATCAGATCGCCTCTGATCTCATAATTCTCTAAGGCTGAAAAATCAAAGGTTATATCATCGTCGCCATTTTCAATCCGGTAACCGGTCACATTGGGAAAGGTGATCTCAAATTGTGCCTGTCGTTCGGGCAGGGCTTTGATATGAACCAGATCCTCCGGGGGCAACGGTGTTACAGTTTCCCCGCCTTTAAACATTTTAAATGGGATCCCGATGATATGGGCATATTCCGGTGGGAATTTTTCAGTCACAATCCTCTTTTTGTCGCTTGTCGGATTTCCCGATTTATCATATCCCTGGAGGTTGTAATTCATCCTGCGCAAAGCCCGCCCGGCCACCTGTTCGCATAGCAGCTGTGATCCGAATGCGCGCAATCCCATGATGTGCGTCACGGTATTGGCATCCCAGCCCTCGGTGAGCATGGATACCGAAACCACACACCGGATGTGGGCGCCTAACTTTCCGGGTTTCCCCACCGTATTGACCACCTCGCGCAGGATTTCGGCATCGGTGATCCGTTCCGCGCTGCCCTGCCCGTGAATACGCACATAATCGCGTTTGAATTCGGCGATTTCAGAGGAGAATATCTTCCTGAAATCGTCGTTCACCTGGTCGCTGTTCTCCAGGGCATCGCTGTCGATGAGCAGGGTAGGAGGTTTATGCAGCAGCTTCTTTGTGGTAAAATCGTAATTGCTGAAAATGTCCTTCACCCCGGTTACGGTGACCAAAGCCCCATTATCATCTTCATACTCATACCCGGCGATGTATTTGTACATCTCCTTCGAAACCGAAGTGTTGTTGCAAACCACGATGAATACGGGAGGGGTGGAAAACAGGTTTAATTTTTCTTCCTGAATTTTTCGCTGACCCTCTGCGTAAGTTTCATAATGGTTGTAAAATTGATCTAGCGCAATTTTCACCATTGGGGGCAATTTTGGTGGCTGCTCCTTTAATTTGGTTCCTTCGGCTGCCGCTTCCGACTTCTTCTTTTTCTGACCTTTCCGGGGCAATTGATCTTTGACATGCTCATAGAGGTTTCGCAATACCGGACCCTTCAACTCCTGGGTTGTATCGCTGTCGGGGATGAAAGGGATCTTCACCAGACCAGATTCAATGGCTTCGATCAATCCGAAATCCGAAACGGCCCAGGGAAAAAGGCTGTACGCAGGGTATCCTGATCCCTGGAGATAATATGGAGTTGCTGAGAGATCATATATCTTCTGCAGTTTGAATTTTGCCGACATTTCGCGGAGGCCTGTAAACCATACGGCCGCACGGGCATTCTCATCGCTTTCCTCGTTATCGGAAGTTTTCCCCTGCGATTTCGGCAGATAACAGTGATGGGCTTCGTCGTTGAGGATGAGCAACCGGCTTCCAGCTTTGAATTTCCCAAGCGCCCTTTTAACCACCAGTGAAAAATCTTCGGTATTCCCTGTTGCCAGTTTTTTCCCTTCCAGATCTACCTTCCCGTCAAATGGACTTCGTTTATTCCCTTGCAGGGTCTTGGGCTCAAACGTATGGTAATTGGTGATGACCAGCCTGGCATTCAGATTTTCGAGCCGGGGTTCGAGATGTAACGGAACCAATCCGCGAATGCGGTAATAATCTTCAATTTCATTCCTCACCTTGTGCGTGGTATCGACAAACAGCACGCTGAGCCTGTCTTTGATGGTGATCCCGGGGGCAATGATCAGGAAATAGTCGGCAAACCGGGTATCTCCGCGGTATTCCTGGCGGTTAAAATAATGATACAGGACCAAACATCCCATCACGACGGTTTTGCCAGTGCCTGTTGCCATTTTAAATGCAATGCGCGGAAGACAATCATTTTTGTCATTGCTCACAGAATGTTGCCCCGACTGCAGGATATTGAGAATATGCTGACCGGCATTTGATTTTTCGGCCACCTCATTCAGCCAGATGGCGGTTTCAACAGCTTCCTGCTGAGCGAAAAACAGCTTCATTTGAGCATGTCGTTCCGGGTTGCTGAACCAGAAAGTAAGCAACTCCTTCGAAACCCGGGTGGTGCCGGGATAAAGGTCAACCCGCCATTTACCGACCTCTTTTCTGCAAAGATTAATCAGATGATCCTGATATTCGTCCGAAAAATCATTTACCTCGAAAATTTCTTTTTGAGGCCCCTGCCGCGTAGGTATGACCTGAATATCTGTTGTGAAGATCCTTCGGCCCTTGCGGATATCGCTGTAATTCAAAGAACCATCCTTGTCCGTGGCGTAGTGCAATGAAGGTTCAATGTATGGGCTGTTCAGGATCGGATTATCTGAATCCATGGAGTTAATAATTATGACATTTACCCAACAAATCTAAGCAAATACCATTCATTATTAAGATTGTTCCCGATAATTTTATCAGAAATATTCATGTGTCGCTTAGACACACGTTTCAATTTCATGTGACGCAAAAGTGTTTACAGGCCCACGTTGGTAGTTTATTCCAGAATTCCCAAATATTTCAGCACCTCCATCGTCACCGTCTTTCTCGCCAGGGCAAAATCATCAACCTTATCCTGGCTTTTTGGCTCCACAAGGGTTGCGATGAAATAAACTTTCCCTTTCGCCTCGATCCACCCCACAAACCACCCATAATTATTGCCGTTCCGGATGGCCCACCCGGTTTTGCCGCTCAGGGCATATTCCGGGGTGGTTTCCTGTATCATGATGGATTTCATCTCCTTCATAACCGAACTTTTCAATGGAAGGTTTTCCTCAAAAAGCCGCTTTAAAAAATCAACCTGTTGGCGGGGCGTAATCCGAGAATTCCCCTCCAGCCAGAACCGGTCGATGTTCTCAGGCTGAACATCCATTCCCGGATAATTTATTTTTTCGAGAGATGATTTCATCCTGGCCGGCCCGATCTGTCGGGCCACCTCCTGGTAACAGGGAACGCATGAAACCTGGAAGGCATCACGCAGCTTTAAATCCTGTTTCCATTGAGGAAGTCTTCGTTCCTCCCCCTTCCATTTGAATACATGGTTTGGTTTTATCACACCGGTCTCCATTCCGATGAGGGTATTCGGAATCTTGAAGGTGGAAGCAGGCAGGTAGCCGCTGTCCCACCTGGCTGGATTATATCCGAATGACCGGCCTGATAGCGGGTCGAAGATCAGGATGGTTCCGGTCATGCCGTATTTGTCAAAAATGCCCTTCAGGATCAGGCTTGAATCGTTGCCCGATTTCATGGCCGTAACCTGTTTCATGATGTCATTGGGAATGGAGGCTGAAAGCACATACTGTTCAATTTTCCATGTCCCATCCCTCTTTTGAAGTACCCCTGAACCCCGGCAAATTCCCATTTGCGTTTCCAGCAATTCATCAAACCAGGCTACCGTACCATCATCTCCAATGAAGATATTCCGGCTGATCGCCCTGAAATTCCAGGTTCGTTTTTTTTCAAAGAAGGGCTTGCTCCAGGAACTAAATTCAGCAGTTGTCCAATACTCAGTTGGATCGGTGCCAATGAATACCCCGTTACCGCTCATGGCGCCAATGTAGGCTGCGTGGTTGCCAGCGGCTGCATCGCGGTGCCATTTGTTCAAGATCTCATTCAAATGCATTCGGTTGGTGTCAGGATCAGACTGATCGGGCAATGACTGACCTGAAACAAACAGCGTTGCCAGAAAACATGAAATGAGGACAAGGAACTTTTTCATAGGGGAAAGTGAAGGGTTACAGTAAAATTACAAAACTTATGGTATTCATAATGTATATTCTGTTCCGGATGTACTCATTTTTTTCCGACCTTTGAGAAAAACAACACCACGGCTACCAGCCAGCGCGCGCACACCATTGCCCGTAAATTGTGGTTGTTTCAAAACAATTTTAGCAATGATCGATTTAAGAAGTGATACGGTGACCCGCCCGACCAAAGCGATGCTCGAAGCCATGTTTACAGCACAGGTCGGGGATGATGTTTTTGGCGATGATCCGACCGTGAATGCCTTGGAAAAGATGGCCTCAGAGATGTTTGGCATGGAGGCGGCCCTCTTCTGCCCATCGGGCACCATGACCAACCAGATAGCCATCAATGTGCACACAAGGCCTGGTGATGAGGTGATCTGCCATAAATATGCACACATTTACTATTATGAAGGCGGCGCCATCATGCGCAACTCAGGAGCGTCGGTGTGTTTGCTCGATGGTCCGCGCGGACTCATTACCGCCGGGGAGGTCGAACGTCACATCAATCCCGATGATGTTCACCGGCCGGTGACATCCCTGGTTGAAGTCGAAAACTCGATGAACAAGGGCGGTGGCACGCTGTACAAATATGACGAATTGGTTTCCATTTCAAATGTATGCAGGAAACATGGATTGAAGTTTCACCTGGATGGTGCGCGTTTATTCAATGCACTTGTTGAAACGGGGGAGAAACCGGATGCCTATGGAAGATTGTTCGACTCGGTTTCGGTCTGCCTTTCGAAAGGACTTGGCGCTCCCACTGGTTCGTTGCTGATGGGGAACAAACAATTTATCAGACAGGCACGCAGGGTTCGGAAAGCATTTGGTGGCGGCATGCGTCAGGCCGGATACCTTGCTGCTGCCGGCATCTATGCCCTGACCAACAACATCGACCGGCTTAAAATGGATAATGAACGGGCCAGATATCTTGGTAATGTCTTGTCAAAACTGTCCTTTGTTGAGATGGTGATCCCGGTTGAAACAAATATTGTGATTTTCAGACTCCGGGAAAAGGATGGGGCAAATGAATTTCTTGCGGTGTTAAGGGATCATAATATCCATGCCCTGCAGATGGACCCGCAAACCGTGCGTTTTGTTTCACATCTTGATTTTACCGATGAAATGCTTCAGAAAACAGAACTTGTCCTGAAAAAAATCTGAAAACGCGTCACGCGTCACGCGTCACTTCCGCATTCCATCCCATCCCTGAGCGGTAATCGGGATGGCCTTTCCATCGGGGGTGATCATCAGTTTTCCCTCGGATGCGGCGGTCATATGGCCGATGATGGTAATTCCCACAATGTCCTTTATTTTTTCGTAATCTTCCTGTTTTACAGTGAACAAAAGTTCATAATCTTCTCCACCGCTCAGGGCTGCTACACTCGGGATGATTTTATATTCCTTTGCGAGCTCCTTCGTATATTCGTCAATTGGGATTTTTCCTTCGAAAAGTTTGCAACCAACACCTGATTGTTTGCAAAGATGGAGTATCTCCGAAGCCAATCCGTCGGAAATATCAATCATGGATGTTGGTTTCACCCCGATCCCGATGAGGAGATTGCGGACATCGGTTCGGGCCTCAGGTCTCAACTGTCGCCCAATCTGGTAATCGAATCCGGAGAGTTCCGGCTGCATGTTGGGATCAACCTTGAATACAGATTTCTCGCGTTCAAGTATGAACAGTCCGATATAGGCACTGCCCAGGTCGCCTGTAACGCAGAGCAGATCGCCGGATCTGGCGCCGCTGCGGTAGGTGACCTCCTCTCTTTTAGCCTCTCCTAAGATGGAAACGGAGATCATCAGCCCCTTGACATTCGAGCTGGTGTCGCCACCAACCAGGTCGACCTTGTATTTTTCACAAGCCATCACGACGCCCGCGTACAGTTCATCCAGCGCTTCGGCCGAAAACCGGCTGGACACAGCCAATGAAACAGTCATTTGCTTTGGAACGCCGTTCATTGCTGCAATATCAGAGATGTTGACCACGGCCGCCTTATAACCCAGATGTTTAAAGGGCATGTAGGTCAGGTCAAAATGAATCCCTTCAACCAATAAGTCGGTAGAAAACAGGATGACCTTGTCTCCTGCCTCGATCACGGCCGCGTCATCACCAATACCCATCAATGTCTCAGGATGGTGATATTTTACGTTTTTTGTGAGCCGGTCAATCAGTCCAAACTCCCCGAGCTCGGTTAAAGAGGTCAGCTTTGGTTGGTTGTCGGCGGAGCGGTTATCTTTTTTTTCGTACATTGAAGGCTACGCTACTTTTTGGCCTTCTTTTCCTTTTTTTCCAGCCTTTTTTCCTTCAGTGATTTGGTAGGCTCTTTTTTGACCTCTTTTTTTTGATCTTTTCCTTTTGACATAACGTTTGGAATTAAGTTAATTCAATTGGTTTACTGCTTGTTAAAATGGCATTCCATCTCCTGAAGGCATCTCATAGTAGCCGGGAAGCGGCTCCTGTTCTGATGGAACCGATTGACCGGCGCTCTTTTTGACAATCTTCCATGCTTTGGCTTCAGTGTACCACCGGTTATTGAACTCCCGGCTTTCAAGATCGAAGGATACTTCGGCATCGTCGCCCTCGGCCAGTTTAAACTGGTCAATTTTATCTCCCCAAAGTGAGAAACAAATTTTGCGGGGGATTTGGGCGGTTGTTTCCAGAATAAACTCCTGCTTTTTCCAGGTTCCGTTTTTCCCGGCGCCAGACTGCAGGGGCAACAGTTTGAGGATTCTTCCCGTTATATCCATGATTATCAATTGTTTAAAAAAGAAATCGAATATGATTTCCTGGGCGCTAAATTAATACAATTCAATGAGATTATCCAGTCCGGAAGGATTTGTACGGAAAAATTAATTATCCATATTTTTTGACAATATTGATCACCTCTTCCTGGGTCACCGGCTTGGTAAGAAAATCATTAAAGCCTTCATCCAACGCTTTTTGTTTATCATTGCTCATGGCAAAGGCGGTAAGTGCGATAATCGGCAACTCCGGCCGGAAGGACCGTATGTTCCTGGCAGCTGCATAACCATCCATAACCGGCATCTTTATATCCATCAGGATCAAGGATATTTCAGGATGCTCGCGGCAGAGATCCACAGCCTCTTTACCATTGTAAGCAAAATAGGTTTTGGAGGCATGCCCCTTCACGATAACTTGCATAAAATGACTGCTTATGTACTCATCTTCTGCAATAAGGACCACCGGCAATTTAGAGGCATCATGCTTTTGATCAAACATCACAGGAACAATTTGTGCGTATGCACCGGGTTCATATGGAAAGGTGAACCTGACTGTTGTTCCTACTCCTTTCTCTGATTCTAGCCGGATCGTTCCACCCAGCAGTTTTATAAGCCCATCGGCAATGGTCAGGCCCAATCCACTTCCTTCAAATTTCCGCGAACTATTCAGGTCTTCCTGCATAAAGGGATTGAAAATATGTTCCATCGCGTCGGGACTGATACCAACTCCCGTGTCTTTAACAAAAAATTCGATCTGTTTTAAATCAACAAAGTACCCCATCGTGATGGAGCCGTTTTTGGTGAATTTGACAGCATTGTCCAGCAAAGCAGAAAAAATTTTATCAAGAAAATCCCTATCCGTTTTTAACTTGATATCATGGGGTGCGTCAGGTATCGAAAGTTGAATTGAATGATGATGAATTTGGCAAACCCTTTCATATTTTTTTAATATATTTTCCAGAATCGGTTTGATATCCAGTTCTTTGATATGTGGCGCATGAGATCCGGAGGCCAGCAATGAGATATCCATGTAATCGGTGATAGTCCGAAGCAGCCTGTCGCTTGAAGTTTTTAACAAAAGGGCATACTCTTGTTTCTCCTCCTGGGTGACGTTGTTTTCCGCCATCAAATTGCTAAACCCGATAATTCCATTGAGCGGTGTTCGCACTTCATGTGAAATATTTTGCATAAAGGCCGTTTTGAGACGGTCGCTGGCTTCGGCTTTTTCTTTTGAAGTTACAAGTTCTCTCTCCATGAGCACCCTTTCAGTAATATCTGCGTCAGAGCCACGGTACCCGGAATAATTTCCAAATTCGTCCAGAATGGGAATGCCATTCGTTGAAATCCAAACGATTTTTCCTTCAGGTGTTAGGATATTATTTACAAAATCATGAAAATTTTCCTTTTTTTCGAACAGCTTCAAAGCTTCTCTCTTTATTGATTCACGGGTCTCTTCGGGATGGAGGTCATAAAAATGCATTTTTCCAACCATGTTTTCCGGTGAATACCCGTAAACAGCAATGGATACCGGGCTAACATAGGTATACAGCCCCACGGGGTCAACTTCCCAAACCACCTCGCGGCTCAGTTCGGTGATTTGACTAAAACGTTCTTCACTCTTTTTGAGATTCTGTGCAACCTGTTCTTTATGCTTATGCACGCGCTCTTCCGCCCATTTTTGGTCCGGGATTCCGCTGATGCTGATACGGTAACCGGGAGCTTTATCGGCCTCGGGTATCGCGGCGATTTCCAACCTTGCCCGTAAAGGGGTGCCGTGATTGCGTATAAGACTGATCATGTAAATTTGCGGAGCGCTTGATTCAAATCTGCTTTTAAGATGATTGCGAAAAATGGCGATGTCCTCGTGTACAATAAAACGTTCAAACTGCTCTTTTATCAGAGAATTTTTTGAGATGCCAAGCATGCTTCCGGCAGTCTGATTGGCCTCAACGATAATTCCCTCTTCATTCAGGAAAAGGTATCCCAGCGGGCCGAAATCAAATAGATCACGATAGCGTTTCTGTGAGATTTCGCGTTCTTCCATCGATCGCCTGAGCGCATCATGCTTCAAAGTCAACTCCATTTGTGCCACCAATAGCTGATAATATACCTGCCTGGCTTCGGTAATGGTATTCATTTCCGGAACTTTAATCCCGGCTTTATTCACCAGCTCCTCAACTTCTTTGAGCGTAGATGGTATCTTTTGGTTATGGTTCCCCTTATGGTTTGTCATTATAATTGTTTTTGCCTCTATCCGATTAACTTTCAGGATTTGGACTATCTGATGATAACCGTTTTAGTGTGGATATCAAATCGGAAAACGAGTAGGGTTTTGACAGAATGGCATCGGCCTTGAAGGCCTTTGCCATGGTCAGGTATTCATAAGCTGTTGCCCTGCCCCCGCCGGAAATGGCAATGATTTTGGATTGTATATTGTTTTGTTTTATGTAGAGGATGAGTTCAATCCCCTCTTTACGCGGCATCACAATGTCGGTAATGATGAAATCATACACATTATTTTCCAGAAAGGATTCTGCATCCACTCCGTCCATCGCAGTATCTACGATATAGCCTGCACCTTCGAGTAGCTTCCGCGATGCATCACGAAAAGCTTTTTCATCATCGACAAACAGAATTTTTTTCATAGGTTTACGCTTTTGAGGTTGTATTTTGGTTACTTGAAAATAAAATATCAATCCTGGTTCCTTTCCCTGGTTGGGACTCAATCTTGATCTTTGCGTTGTGTTTTTTTACGATGCCAAAAACAGTCGAGAGCCCTAAGCCTGTGCCTTCACCAACGTTTTTTGTTGTAAAAAAGGGATCGAACACGCGGTCGAGCACCTCTTTTTTCATGCCTTTTCCATTGTCGATGATCTGCATTAACACATCTTGTTCCGATCCCTTTTCAGGATTCTCAAGTTTTCGCAAATTGACAGTTATGGTACCTTTCCCGTTCATCGCATCAATCGAGTTGTTGAAAAGATTAAAGATGATCTGTTGAATTTGTACCGGGTCGCAATATACGGTGCCGGTAGGTTCAATGTTTTTCAGAATTTCAACAGAACTTGGATAGATCGGCCTGGCAATATTGATAATTTCCTTCACCAGAAAATCAAAACTATAAGGAGCCATCTCATTCGGACCCTGCCGGCTGTATGTAAGAATGTTATTCACCATGCTTTTCCCTCTGGTACATGCCCGTATAATTTCCTTGATGCTGTCATGTATCTGGGTGTTCTTTTTCTCCTGGAATTCAATCAGCTCGGTATATACCTGCACAATTTGCAAAATGTTGTTAAAATCATGGGCGATACCTCCGGCCAGGGTCCCGAGCGAACGGAGTTTTTCTGATTGCTGGATCTCCTGCTCACGTCGCAATTCATGGGTGATATCTCTGGTGATTGCAATGAAATTGGTGATTTTACCATCGGCGTTCCGTACCGGAGAAATTACATCATCTTCAGTGTAATCGGTGCCATCTTTCTTTTTGTTTATAATCCTTCCCTTCCACGTCACGCCCGATTTAATGCTTTGAGAGAGCTGATGATAGAATTCCTCGGTATGCTTGAATGACCTTAGCATCTTGGGAGTTTTTCCCAACAGCTCTTTGAAAGTGTAACCGCAGGTTAGTGCATACTGCTGATTGATGTATAAGATTTTGTTGTCATTGTCGGTTATCATAATTCCGCTTGCTGAATGGTCGGCAGCCTGCCACAATACCTTAAGCTCCTGCTCTCCTTTTTTACGCTCAGTAAGATCAGTAAATGATACTACGAAAAACATAAGGAATCCTCCTTTATCAAAGATGGCAGAGGCATTTGCCAATGCGGGAGTTTTTTTCCCATGCCTGTTTACAATCGTGATCTCAAGGGAAGATATATCGGACCGGCGCTTAATGAATTGCGAAAATTTGTTGTAATTCGGACCCTCATGATCAACGAACTTCTCAATGAAATTACATTTTGAAAGTTGTTGCTCGGGACAAGCCGCCATTTGAGAAATCATCTTGTTCGAATAGATGACCAATCCATCGGATGATAAAAGCAATATGGGATAATTTGCTTTGTCTGCAATGGTTTTGAACTTGACCAGCTCATCATTTTGTTTTGCCAGTTTGCCAAGGGAGTCATTCAATGCTTTATAACTGGCTTCAAGCTCACTTGTGCGCTCTTTAATGAGCGACTGCAGATGATTTTTATAATTTTCAATGGCCGATTCGCTCTCCTTTCTCTGGAGGGCATTGGTAATAGGAATAACCGCGCTCCTCAGCAACAATTCAGTGTCACTATCCCACTTTCTGTATTCCGTTACGGCATCAAATCCGACAAAGCCAATCACCCTTTGTTTGTTCATCAATGGCACCACGATCACCGACTTGATTTCCTGGGCTTGCAATATCTCCTTTTCGACAGAGGCTTCAGTAGGCATTTTATCTACATCTTCAATGTTGATCGATAGATCCCCTGAAATCCTATTCATCCACCAGGGCATCATTGAAACGGGAATGTTTTGCAGATTTTCTTTTTGTGGACTAATATCCTCTTTGCACCATTCATGGGAGTTAGATATTTCTGTTTCAGATGCGTCCATTAAAAATACATAAGCCCGGTCGACCCCGATGAACTTGCCTGTTTTTTCAAGTAGAACTTCAACCTGATCATCAATCCCGGGCAAGGGAATGTTGATCATGGTCGTGGCAACCTCGTTTATAAGCTTCTCGAATGATTCCCGGTAGAGTAATTTTTCCTCAGCAAGCTTTTTTTCCGTGATATCTGAGTGGGTCCCGACCATCCTCAGGGGCTGCTTCGCTTGGTCAAATTCAACGATTTTACCGCGGTCGAGTATCCATACCCATGTGCCATCCTTCGCTTTTACCCTGTGTTCCGATTGATATCGTTTGGTTTTGCCCTCCAGATGCTTCGCAATTTCGGCAAAAACAAATGTTTTGTCATCCGGATGGATGATGTCTTCCCAAAATTTTACAGTATGCTCGAGTTCATTGAGTTTGTACCCGATCATTTCCGCCCATCGCGAACTGAATTCGACCTCTCCCGTCTGAATATTCCAATCCCAAAACCCATCATTTGCCCCGTCAAGGACCTGGCTTAGCTGTTTCTGACTCGTTGCAAGGGCCAGTTCGTTTTTCTTCTTTTCGGTAATATCTTCTGCAACAGTGATCAGGTATGTGTGGTTATCTGATTCGAAGATGATCGCATCAAATAAACAGAGAATGGTTTGATCCTTTTTGGAGAGATAGATCTCAAATTCTTCTCCCCTGACAGGTTTCCCCTTCCTTAGTTCATCAATCAGAGATGTCCTTGATGGGTTTTTAAATAGATTCAGGTCGGTTGATGACTTTCCAATGACCTCATGGCGTTCAAAACCAGTTGTCATCGTAAATTGTTCATTTACATTGATATACTCTCCGGTATGGAGATCACTGATGGCCATCATCCGGGAACTTAACTCAAACGATTTTTTGAATTTTTCTTCCGACTGAATCAGTTGATTATTGGAGTTTATCCATCTTGAGATATCTCTTGAAATACCGAGAATATATTTTTTTTCATTCAGATCAAGGAACGATACCTTGGTTTCAACAGGGACCTTTTCCCCTGATTTGGTAATCAACGGGATCGGGCATACAGATTCAGTTCCTGCAAGCATGTTCTGCACAATAATGCCTGCCTGAGTTCGCTGATCGACCGGATGAATATCAAGGACATTCATCCCTGAAAACTCCTCCTGTGTATAACCAAGTTTTTTTTCTGATGCGATATTTGCAAAAATAATAATCCCCTGCTCGTCAAGAAGAAAAACGTAATCATCAAAACTGTTGAGTGCTTTGATCAGGACATTATCGATGGAGGGGCTGACGTGCATAAATTAAAAAAATTTAAAGTTTCTCATTTACAAAAAACATGCCATAAATATAAAGAAATGATAATCAAATAAATATGTATAGAACAAGTCCAGTGTTAAACGATAATCTTCCATAATCGTAAGAATTAATTACGAATCCGGAAGATGTATTAGCCAGGGATTGTAATCCCGAATTTCTTTATTCTTCTAAGTAATGATTGATCCGTAATGTGTAGTAACCTGGCTGCTCTGGCAATGACGTTCTCTGATTGTTTCAAGGCGTCGACGATGAGGTCAGCTTCCTGACGTGCGATACCGTGGTTCGCTGCTGCAGGGCGATGATCAAGCCGGTTGCCCGGAAATAAGACTGATTCCAATGTTTTGACGGTTATCCGGGGTTCATCGTTCAGGATAACGATCCGTTCGGCTATGTTTTTTAATTCGCGGACATTTCCCGGGAATGGATATTCAATCAGCATATTCATAGCCTGCCGCTGGATCCTTACAGGGTCCTTGTGATGCAGCTGGGCCGCCTGGCTGGTAAAATGGTCAAAAAGGAGGGGAATATCCTCCTTCCGATCGCGCAGAGGGGGAATGTGGATGGCGAAAATATTCAGGCGGTAATAGAGATCCATTCTGAATGTGTTTTCAACGCATAAACCCTGAAGGTCAGTATTGGAGGCAGTAATTACACGTACATTCAGGGGAATATTCTTTGAACTTCCGACCTTATTCAGGTTTTTTTCTTCGAGAACACGCAGGAGTTTTGGCTGCATCGACATAGGCAGCATGCTGATTTCGTCAAGTAATAATGTGCTGTTCTGGGCCATCTCAAACCACCCTTTATGGTCATTGATTGCGTTGGTGAATGAGCCCCTGACATGCCCGAAAAATTCACTTTCAAAAAGTTGTTCCGGAACAGCAGCACAGTTTTTCGCATAAAAATGGTGGGATTTCCGGTGGCTTAATCTATGAATATGCCGGGCAATTACCTCTTTCCCTGTTCCTGTTTCTCCTGTAATCAGAACAGAAGTATCATTTGTTTTAGCAATTTTTTCGATCAATAGCTGGATTTTTTCCATCGCTTTACTCTTTCCAACTATCTCTGTTTCATGCTTATCCGTTACTTTGACCGTATCCCTGGCCACCTGCTGTTTTTCTGATTGTTTACCTTTTGCATCGATGAATTTGGCTGCCCGGTCCACACTGGCCTTCAAAACCTCGAGAGGGAAGGGCTTTTCTAAAAAATCAATGGCACCAAGCCTGAGGCATTGGATGGCATTCAATTTCTCCCCATATCCCGTAATAATGATGATCTCTGGTTGTTTCCCGGGTAATTCCTTTATCATCTTTATAAACGAAATGCCATCAGTCTCTGGAAGATCAAGGTCGCAGATAAGGATATCGGGCACCGAAAGTTTTATGGACGCCAGGGCTTCGGATGGACGACCGAAAGAGATGGCATGATGATGAAGGTATTCAGATAAAAAATGTCTCAAAGCCGCCAAAATTGACATATCGTCATCAAGAATTATGATTGAAAGGGCGTTTTGATTCATTGATTTTTTACGATAAAATCATATTCAGTTTGAACATACGAAATTATAAAAATTCCTGAAATTAATTACAAAAGCTAAATATCGAATCAGGCATTCCAATACTTAAATTATTGTATCTTTGCTTGTCGATTTGTAAGACCTTACATACTGGTAAAAACATGATACGATTTATTATAAAAAGCTAATCGATGGAATCCGAAGCAAACAAGATACTTGATGAAGTTACGCAGGGCGATTACAAGTATGGCTTTTTCACAGATATCGACATGGAATATGCCCCCACAGGGCTTTCTGAAGACACCATCCGCTATATTTCCAATAAAAAGAACGAGCCTGAGTTCTTGCTCGAATTCCGTTTGAAAGCATATCGCCATTGGCTTACCATGGCCATGCCCAAATGGGCTCACCTGGACATTGAACCGATCAACTTTCAGGATATTATCTTTTATGCAGCGCCAAAGAGAAAGAGGGAACTGTCAAGTCTCGATGAGGTTGATCCTGAATTGCTGGCCACTTTCACCAAGCTTGGAATTTCGCTCGATGAACAGAAAAAACTGTCGGGGGTGGCCGTTGACGCGGTGATTGACAGTGTTTCAGTCAAAACCACCTTCTCCGATACGTTATCAAAACACGGTATCATTTTCTGCTCCTTCAGCGAGGCAGTTCAGAATCATCCTGACCTGGTGAAACAATACATGGGATCGGTGGTTCCTTACACCGACAACTATTTTGCAGCACTTAATTCCGCCGTGTTCAGTGATGGCTCCTTTTGTTTTATTCCGAAAGGTGTTCGCTGCCCCATGGAATTATCAACCTATTTTCGTATCAATGCTGCCAATACCGGGCAGTTTGAACGTACCCTTATCGTAGCCGAAGAGGGAGCCTATGTCAGCTATATGGAGGGATGCACAGCCCCCCAGCGCGATGAAAATCAGCTGCATGCCGCCATTGTTGAGATTGTGGCCATGAAGGATGCTGAGGTGAAATATTCAACCGTTCAGAATTGGTATCCGGGCGATAAGAACGGGCTGGGAGGAATCTATAACTTCGTCACCAAACGCGGAATCTGCAAGGGAAGCAATTCGAAGATCAGCTGGACGCAGGTGGAAACAGGATCGGCCATAACCTGGAAGTATCCGAGTTGCATCCTGATGGGAGATAATTCGGTGGGAGAATTTTATTCTGTTGCCGTGACAAACCACCATCAGCAAGCCGATACAGGAACAAAAATGATTCACCTGGGCAAGAATACCCGGAGTACGATCATCTCCAAGGGAATTTCGGCCGGGAAGAGCAACAACTCCTACCGGGGACAGGTCCGCATTTCAAAAAACGCAGTCAATTCGCGTAATTACAGCCAATGTGATTCACTGCTTCTCGGCTCCAGGTGCGGGGCCCATACCTGGCCTTACATCCAGGTTGATAACAAATCGTCGATCGTGGAGCATGAGGCAACCACCTCGAAAATTTCGGAAGATCAGCTTTTTTATTGTCAGCAGCGGGGTATTTCGGCCGAAAGCGCCATCGGGCTCATTGTAAACGGATATGCAAAAGAGGTTTTAAAGCAGCTGCCCATGGAGTTTGCCGTGGAGGCCCAGAAACTGTTGTCGATCAGCCTGGAGGGAAGCGTGGGGTAGGCAAACCAATGACCAATGACCAATGACCAATGAAGAATGTTACGTGTTGTTCAGGAAACAGATAATTTTGAATATTGAGTTGAAAAAGTATGTTGTTACAAATTAAAAACCTGCATGCCGGCATCAACGGCAAAGAAATTCTCAGGGGTGTCAATCTTGAGGTGAACAAAGGCGAGGTGCATGCCATCATGGGTCCCAACGGAACCGGAAAAAGTACGCTTGCATCGGTCATAGCAGGACGGGAGGTCTTTGATGTCACCGCCGGAGAAATCCTTTACAAAGGCAAAAATCTGGAGGCCCTATCCATTGAGGACCGTGCCCGGGAAGGCATATTCCTCGGATTTCAGTACCCTGTGGAAATTCCGGGGGTGAGCATTACAAACTTCCTGCGCACGGCTGTGAATGAAATACGCAAATTCAAAGGGCTTGATCCTTTGCCGGGGGGTGATTTTCTTCGGTTAATGGAGGAAAAGAAGCGGTTGGTCGAAATAACATCAAACCTTACCAACCGCTCAGTTAACGAAGGGTTTTCAGGAGGTGAAAAGAAAAAGAATGAGATTTTCCAGATGGCCATGCTGGAACCTATGCTGGCAATCCTGGATGAAACCGATTCGGGGCTCGACATCGATGCCTTGCGTATCGTGGCCAATGGCGTAAATAAGCTGCGCCGCCCCGACAACGCGTTCGTTGTGATCACCCATTACCAGCGCCTGCTCGATTACATCGTTCCCGATTTTGTTCATGTGCTGTTCGAAGGGAAGATCGTAAAATCGGGTGGTAAAGAGCTGGCGATCGAGCTGGAAGAAAAGGGGTATGACTGGATTAAAAAGGAACAGGAGGCGTGATGCAGACTGAACATAACGAGATCATTTCAAAGGCACGACTGATTGGTCTTTTCGAAAAGAACAGAAAGTTGCTGGTCAGGAATGACACCAAATTCCTTGCGGTTAAACGCGACAAGGCCTTCGCCTCCTTCGTTGAACTTGGATTTCCCGATACCAGCCTGGAAGCCTGGAGCCTCACCGACCTGGAAGAATGTTTGGCACGCGGATATGATTATCATTTGCATCCGATGAAAGAGATGGATATCCAGAAGGTGTTCCGCTGCAACATTCCGCACCTCGACACCGCGGTAATCGGTCAACTGAACGGCTGGTACGTTTCGAAAGATGTGCCCCTGATGAAGCTTGGAAATGGCATCATCATGGGCAGCCTGGCCGAAGCACGGAAAACCTATCCGCAACTCATTGAAAAATATTATGGTACCATGGCCGATGATATGGCCGAAGGATTGACCGCCCTGAATACCGCTTTTGCCCAGGACGGGGTGTTCATTTATGTGCCAGATCATGTTAAAAGCCCTAGACCGGTTCAACTGATCAATGTAATCCATCACGGGGAGAACCTTTTCCTTCAGCCGCGAAACCTGATTGTGGTGGGGGCCAATGCAAAACTATCGCTGGTCCATTGCGATGATTCATATAATCACCAGGCCAGTTTTTCCAACATTGTTACGGAGGTTCACGTGGGGGCACACGGCGTGCTTGATCATTACAAACTCCAGAATCTGAACAACGAAAGCACACTGGTCAGTTCGGTCTATTTCAGGCTGGAAGAGGCGGCAAATCTTGAGTCGCATTATATTTCACTGAACGGAGGAATGCTGAGGAACAATATCCGACTGCTGTTTAATGGTCCGCACGGCAATGCCAATATTTATGGGATCTATCTCATGGACGGCAGGCAGCATGTTGATAACCAGGTATTTGTTGACCATGCTCATCCTGGTTGCACCAGTCATGAAATGTTCAAAGGGATTCTCGATGAACATGCCCATGCCATATTCAACGGCCATGTGCTGGTTCGCCGCGATGCTGTCAAAACGGATGCCCGTCAGACGAACAAGAATATTTTGCTCACCGATACCGCCCGCGTCAATTCAAAACCCTTTCTGGAGATCTACAATGATGATGTGAAATGTTCACATGGATCAACCACCGGCCAGCTTGATACGGAATCGATGTTCTATATGCGGCAGCGCGGCATCGGCGAGGATACCGCCCGTATGTTGCTTATGTTTGCCTTTGCCGATGAAATCGTAAGTAAAATAGCCATCCCGCAATTGCGCCAGCGCATTGAAGACATGGTCAAAAAACGGTTGCAGGGAGAGCTGCAGATATGTGAGCAATGTGTTTTACACTGCAGTTCCCCGGAACATCCGGTTGAGTTTCAGATAGACATGAGCAAAATCCTTGCATGAGTACCCCTCTTTTAAATTATCAGAAGCGCATTGGTGAATTCTCTTCCGGAGTTGATCAGTTGGAAAAACCACTCCGCCGGATGCCCTGGCTGAGGCTGCTCCTGTTTATCACTACGGGTTTTTCCATCTTTTATGCTGTCAAGTTTCCCGGGGCGCTTTTTGTGGCCGTTTCCGTATTGGCATTCACGGGTTTCCTGTATGCGGGATGGTATGACAACCGTTTGAAAATGAAGCTACTTCATCTGAAAAAACGGATAAGGATCAACACCCAGGAAATAGAGGTATTGCATGGTAATTATGCCACATTGGATCCCGGAAATGAATTTGTAAACGAGGATCATCCCTATACCCATGACCTTGATATTTTTGGTATTGGATCATTGTTCCAGTATATAAACCGGACATCGACCATTTTTGGGAAAGAAAGGCTTGCCGATTATTTCAACAATGCCTTTCAATACAGGGATGAAATACTGGAACGCCAGAAGGCAATTGAAGAACTTGCTGCCAATATTGAATTCAGGCAGCGACTCCAGCTGATTTTTCTAGATCAGGAGACCTCCCGCCGCGATCTGGCCGCACTTTCCGGATGGCTGAACGGCAATGAAGGAATCCTATGGATCAAGCCCTTGAAATTTGTATCGTTTTTTCTTCCGGTCCTTACGTTGTGTTCAATGATCTTTTCAGGCGCCGGAATCCTGCCATACCAGCTTCCGGTTATCATGGTAATTGTACAGCTGCTGATTGTTTTTGGTTACGGACGGAAAACCCTGTCGGTTCATCAGCAGGTTACTTCTCAGGTTGACATTTTGGGAAAATATGCCCTCGCTCTTTCATTGATCGAGGAAAATACCTTCAAGACTCCGTTCAATAAAAAATTGCACGGCCAGCTTAAATGCGAATCGCAGGGGATGCCTGCCCGCCTGATCAAACGGCTGTCGAAGCTGTTGAATATGATGGATTCAAACCTCAATATCCTGGTTTCGGTGATCATGAACGGACTTTTCATGTTCAACATCCATGTGTTGATCGCAGTCGAGCAATGGCGGCTGACTTATCGTACCATGGTTCCAGATTGGTTCAACGTACTGGCTGAATTTGAAGCCCTGTCGAGCCTTGGAACCTTTGCTTTCAATAACCCGAAGTACATTTACCCCGAACCGGTCACGGACAGCTTTCAGTTCGTTGCCGAAAAAATAGGCCATCCGTTGATCCCGTTTGATGCTTGTGTCACGAACGACATAGAAATTTCCGGCTGGAACCAGTTTCGCATCATTACCGGTGCCAACATGTCGGGAAAGAGCACCTTCTTGCGGACCATTGGCACAAACCTTCTGCTGGCCATGATGGGCGCGCCTGTTGTTGCATCCAGGCTCACCTTTTATCCCATCGAAATCCACAGCAGCATCCGCACCAATGACTCGCTTACAAAGCGTGAATCATACTTTTATGCAGAGCTTAAGCGGCTGAAAAAGATCATTTCCGAACTTGAAACCGGGCGCCAGAAACTGATCCTGCTTGATGAGATCCTGAAGGGGACCAATTCATCAGACAAGCAAACCGGGTCGATCGCCCTGATCAGGCAACTGATGAAATACAAACTTGCAGGACTGTTTGCAACCCATGACCTGGCGCTTGGCGAACTGATAACCCATTATCCTGAAAATATCCGGAACCTCTGTTTTGAGATTCACATCACCGGCGAGCGGATGGAGATCGATTACAAGCTTTCAACGGGGGTGTGCCGCAACCTGAATGCATCCTTCCTGATGAAAAACATGGGGATTATTCTGGATGAACCCCATCACCTGTAACTTTACTATTTTTGTATTTTAATCCCGATCCATGATTTTTAACATCGAACAGATAAGAGCTGATTTTCCCATCCTGCACCAGCAGATTTACAAGAAGCCCCTGGTCTATTTTGACAATGCTGCATCGACCCAGAAACCGAGGCAGGTCATTGATGCCATCCGTCAATATTATGAGCATGACAACTGCAACATCCATCGCGGTGTGCATTACCTCAGCGTGAAGGCCACCGAGGCGTACGAAGAGGCCCGGAAGGAGATCCGCCAGTTTATCAATGCAAGGAACACCCATGAGATTATCTTCACCAAAGGCGCCACTGAATCGCTGAACCTCGTTGCCTCTTCTTTTGGTAAACGTTACATTGCGGATGGGGATGAAGTGATTACCACCATCATGGAACACCACTCCAATTTTGTTCCCTGGCAGCAGATGTGCCTTGAACGGAAAGCCCGATTGCGGATTGTGGGCATCGATGATCAGGGAGAGCTGAATCTTCAGGAGTTGAAAAACATGGTGAATGAAAAGACCAGGCTGATCACCCTAACGCATGTTTCCAATGTTTTGGGAACGATCAATCCGGTTAAGGAGATCATTGAATATGCTCACCTGCATAACATTCCTGTATTGCTGGATGGAGCGCAGGGCGTGTCACATATTCCGGTCGATATGCAGGAGCTCGATTGTGATTTTTACTGTTTTTCAGGTCATAAGATGTACGCCCCAATGGGAACGGGCGTTTTGTACGGTAAAGAGAAATACCTTGAGGAGTTGCCTCCCTATCAGCTTGGCGGAGAAATGATCAAAGATGTGTATCTTGATCATACCACCTTTAACGAATTGCCATTCAAGTTTGAGGCAGGCACCCCGAACGTGGAAGGAGTGATGGGACTTCGGGCAGCTGTGGCTTACCTTACCGCACTGGGAATGTCGAACATTGCAGCCTGCGAGGATGACTTGCTGAAATATGCCACCGAAAAACTGTCCGGAATCGAAGGAATGAAATTCTTTGGAACCTCACCTCAAAAAGCCAGCGTCATCTCCTTTCTCATCGGAGATATTCATCCGTACGATGCCGGGATGATCATTGATAAAATGGGGATCGCGGTTCGCACCGGACACCATTGTGCCCAGCCCCTGATTGAATTCCTGGGAATCCCCGGAACGGTGAGGGCATCCTTCTCTTTCTATAATACCTTCGAAGAGATCGACCGGCTGGCGGAAGCCATCCTGAAAGTCAAACAGATGTTTGCATGACGCCGGCCCACCGTGGCATCTGATGGATTACCTCGCACTGTCGGCTGCATGGATTTCCTTGCTGGCCAGGGAGTCTGATGCCGGATCAAATTCCTCAATCCCCGAACCGGTCATTTTAAAGAGGAGCTCCCCTTCTGAATCGGCCATATAATACCAGTTCGGCTTTAAATCTCTGAAACGTTTGTCAAACCGGATAAACTTCCCCTGCGGGATACGGATCAGGATATTCACCCCCTCACCGCGCCAGCACTCCTCCTTGGGTAGCCTGGCAAAGGGACTTATCCTGAGCGCAGAACCCGAAGCGGCCGACTGGAACCTGATCCCGGCCAGGTGCTGCAAGGCCTCGAGGCGGTTCTTCCCCCGGGCCAGGGTGACCTGTGATACGGAGAACAGGCTGTCGCTGCTCTCCTCCAACATGATATGGGGGATCATGTACAATTCTTTATTGTCGGTGATTATTCCTCTCCAGTTGTCTGCAATCACATATTTTTCATACCCAAGGTAGGCCATCCCGGGGTCATCCTCGAAAAATTTCACCTGCAGTGTATCCGAAGCCGGCTTTTCAAGGGCGATCTCGATCTTTTTTTCTTCCTTGAACTGAAAGAGGCGAAACACCTTAAATCCCGACCAGGCAAGAAAGAAAAGCCCAACAACCCAGATGTTGAACATGGTGAGCCCGAGATGCCTGATCCGGTCGAAGCGGAAGATCATGCGCAGGCCATTGTAAAACATCATGAACAGCGGGATTCCTACAACCACCATGAGGATGATCTGCAGGTATCCCACCGGTATGTTGCAGCCGATCAATAACCGGGTGAAGTATGGGAAGGTGAGCATCGTAACGTCATTGTCGGCATACAAGCCGCCGGTCCATCCGAAGGCAAATGCCACAAGGGCGATGATCAGCCCCAGTCCGAGCAGCGCGAGCACCAGCCCGGTCAAAATTACAAGGCCTCTTCCAACGTAGGTTAACACTTCAACAATCCCTTTCCCGGCCACCTCAAAGAACGAGCCCGAGCTGGCTCCGGCACGTTTGATGGTGGCCATCGATTCAACGGCCATCGAACCAAGTTTACCCTGGAGCTCGGTGATCTCTTCGCGGACCGACTTTTCGATGTTGGAAATGTTGATTTTCGCACCCCGCATTTCCAGCTTATCTGAAGTGGTTTTTGCCTCAGGAATCACGATCCACAAAACGAGATAAACAAGAAGCCCAAAACCCCCTGCGGCCAGGCTGACCAGGAAAATCAACCGGATCCAGACCGGATCCAGATGAAGCCAGGCGGCAATACCGGAACAGACTCCTGCGATCATCTTTTCATCCGGATTTCTGAAAAACCGTTTGTCACCCTTGTCATTACCGGATGAATCTGCGTTTGTTTCCCGGCCCTCTTCCCGGTCAATTTCAACAGGTTGCCCCATGACAGCGATCACCTCGTTCACATCCACGAGGGTAATCACCTGCTTTGTTCCTGAGCATTTTTCACTGAACAATTCCGCGATCCGTGATTCAATATCGTTCAGGATATCCTGCGATCCCTCCAGCCTGCTGAAATGTTTGTTCAGCCTGTTCAGGTACTGACTCAGCAACAGATAGGCATCTTCATCGATGTGGAAGACAATGCCTCCCAGGTTTATTGTTAAGGTCTTTTTCATGTTTTTTTAGGTTTTCAGTCCGTTAGACGCACTGGATTATCTTTTCAACTGATCCGACCAGATCTTTCCAGTCGGCCTTCAGATCGGCAAGGGTCTGTATCCCCATGTCAGTGATCTGGTGATATTTCCTCGGGGGCCCCGATTTTGACTCTTCCCAACGGTAGGTCGTGAGGCCTTCGTTTTTTAACCGGGTAAGCAAAGGGTAGAGGGTTCCCTCGACCACGATGAGTCTGGCTTCCTTCAGCTTGGCGATGATGTCGGAAGCATATGCGTCTTGTTCCTTTACAATTGAAAGGATACAGAGTTCAAGAACTCCTTTTCGCATCTGGGCATTTTGATTGTCTGTATTCATGCGGCAAATATAATAGATTATTTAGTACTATGCAATACATAGTATTAATTATTTTAGAGAAGTTATGAACATACACCCGGATGACCGCTGATCTGCTCATTTTTCGTACCTTTGTATACCAATTTGCGGCCCATGACCATTTCTGAAATACAATCCCAGATCATCGGTGAGTTTTCAATGTTTGATGACTGGATGGATAAGTACAACTACCTGATTGAACTTGGGAAAACCTTACCTCTCATCGATGAACAATACAAAACAGACCAGTTCGTCATCACGGGATGCCAGAGCAAAGTATGGTTGCATGCCTCGATTCGTGATGGGATTGTGTATTTCACCGCCGACAGCGATGCCATCATCACAAAAGGAATTGTCGGTTTGCTGGTCAGGGTATTTTCGGGACAAACTCCGGATGAAATAATCAAGGCAGACCTCTCATTTGTTGACACCATCGGTCTTCGGGAGCATCTCTCACCAACCCGCAGCAACGGGCTTAGCTCCATGATCAAGCAGATGAAGTTGTATGCTGCGGTGTTCAAAATGAAGAATAATTGTTAAAAATTCACATCTCAATCTCCGGGAACCAGAATTCGACCCTCACCCCCGCAAATTCGCTGTCGTGCTCATCGAGATCGATGATGATCATTTTGAAGGCCTCCGTATGATGCGTTTCGTTCAGTAAACGAATACGGTCGGCGGTAATCTTGAGTCCGAGTGATTTATGGTCACCATGTATATGCGATTCCAACTTCTGGCTGCGTTTACGACCCACGCCGTTATCCTGAACCACCATTTTTAACATGCTATTCTTTTCGCGTGATAATTCGACAAACAACATTCCTCCGCTTGCCTTGTTCATCAGTCCGTGCTTAATTGAATTTTCAATAAACAGCTGAACAATCATCGGCGGAATCATGGTGGTTTCAAAAGGTACATCCGGAGCAATATGGATTTCATATTCAAACAGACCTTCGAACCTCATTTTTTCAATTTCAATATAACATTTAAGGTAATCGAGCTCCTCGACGATTGGGATAAATTCTTTTGAGGCATTTTCCAACGTTTTCCTGATCAGTTTTGAAAATACAGAGAGATAATGTAAGGCCTTGTCGATGTTATTGTTCAGGATGTAACTCTGCATTGAATTGATGGCGTTGAAGATGAAGTGGGGCTTCATCTGTGCCTGAAGTGCCTGCATTTCCATCCGGGATACCTGAAGCAACAGGGTATTCCTTGCCTCTGCGCGATCTTTAATCCGTTTGATTCGCCACAGGAAAACCCCATAAGCGGATGCAAAAATCAAAACGATGGAAACAGCGATGAACCACCAGGTTGAATACCAGGGACTTCGGATGGTAAAGGGGTACTCAATCTGCATGATTTTCAGATTATCTGATTTGTTGTAACACTCGGCTTTAAGTATGTATGTGCCCGGGTCGAGGTTGGTGAACACGGCCTTATGATCGGGGGAGAAAGGACTCCAACGATTGTTCAAACCATCAAGCCGGTAGCGGTAAAAAATGTGATCTGGATTTGAAAAGTCTTTTCCTTCGAGATAAAATGTCAGGGAATTCTCGGTGTGACTGAATTTCCATAACGGTACAGGAGAGACGCTCCAACCATCGGAATCTGCCTCCTTTGGAAATAAAAACGGTGTGTTGTTAACATCCAAACCGGAGATTTGAAAGTTAAGCTGTTGGTTGCACACAGAGGCAAGCTGCCGGGGGTTGAACATCAATAAATGGGAAGCGGTTCCTACCCAAATATTCCCGGAACTGTCAATTTCAGCAGTACTTCCCGTATAATCAAAATAGCCTTCATCCTGATCATAAAAGTTGATGTGCAATATCCGGTCATGGTAAAGCCTGTTCAGGTCGATGCGGTTCAAACCCTTGTTGGTGCCTGCATAAAGCATGTTGTCGCGGTCAACCACCATCCACTGGATGGTGCTGCCGGTAAGACCCTGCGCTGAGGAGATCCGGTGCAGGATGGTCAGTTTCCGTCCCTCGGTTTTTGCGATGATAATCTCTCCGTTGATGCCTCCTGCGATGACATTCCCCTGATGATCGAAGCATATTTCGGTGATGATTTTCGGCAGGGATGGTTCCTGCGTATTGAAGGCGTCAATTTGGCCGTCGACAATCCGGAACAGCCCTTCACTCCGGCTTCCGCACCAGATTTCATTGCCCCGGCTTGCCATGCTGATCACATTGGGCGGGCCCTTCTCCTCCTCCCATCCGTAGTAGGGATGCATGGCCGGCCTGAATGCCGGGAATAAAGCGGCAACAAAAACACCCTTGTGCCAGACATCGCCTATAAAAAGGGTATCGGTCTCATCAATGGTAAAAAGGGCCAATCTTACCTGCGGGTAAAACGTTTCCTGAAGCCGGTATCCTTGTCCTTCTGAAAATTTGTTAATAAACTTGATATTACTGGCATAAATATTCCCCTTCGTGTCTTTCCCAAGGCAGGTATTGCGGATCAACAGCTCATAAGATAACTGTTGCATCTGTTTGAGGGACTTTTCATATTCTTCAGGACTGTAAAGCGAACCCGGAGGTTCAATCCGGGTGGCTCCAAACTCAGCCATGATATTCAGGTAGGGATTCATGTAGCGCCAGCTCCCATTCCTGATCAGCTCCTCGTACTTTTCAAATGAACCCTTCCGGTCAAGATAAACCTTGCTTATGGCAGCTGCGCTCTTTAGCCTAATTTCCTGCTGTGATTTGAGATAATCGGAAGGATCAATGATTTCAACATGGTTATCAGGAAATTTCCGGAAGAGGCCTGTATTTGTTGCAATCCAAAGGTTTTCATTGCGATCGAATTGAAGATCATTGATCTTCAATGATTTACATTTAAAAAATCCAGTATCGTACCAGGTGAAGGAAGGCCCTGGAATTTTGAACAGCCCCTGGTTTAAGGTTCCAACCCAGGCCTGATGATAACAGGTGTCGTAATAAACTGTCCACACACTGCGGTCGGCGATGCCCGTTTTTTCACTGAGTGGTTCCGCCGTTTTGCCGTCATATCTGAAGAGCCCGCTGGAATAGGTTTTCGGATCTATTGGATCTGCCCACCCGGCGATCCAAACATTTCCGCGGGCATCGGCCGAAAGCCCGAATACCTGGCCTGCACCCAAAAAGGGGGAGATCCCCTGTTTATTGTAAATTACCACCCCGTTTCTTCCTGCGCCGGCAACAGTATCTCCCGAGGCAAGGATGACTGGTGAAACAGAGGTGGCATTGCTCCAGTTTTTATCCCCCGTGTGCGTGTACCGCTTTTTCAACGGGTCATAAAGAACACGGTTCGGTGAGGAGTAGGCGTAAACATTGATCGAATGAGGCCCGTCGAGAAACCCGGTCACGAAAATCTTTACAGACTCCGGGTTCCATTCTTTTGTTGTAAAGGAGAGAAATTTTCCCTGATCCATCGCGCTGCAGCCATCGTTGGTGCCGATCATAAGGATATCAAACTTTTCAGAGTACCAAACGACCCTGACATTGTTGCTTACCAGTCCGTTTTTTGTGGTGTAATTGTAAAATGTCCGGCCATCGAACCTCGATATTCCGGCGGCCATGCACCCGATCCAGAGATCGCCGTTTTTATCTTCGGCAATCGAATATACATTGTCGCCCACCAGTCCATGGTTGGTGTTGTACACCTGAAAGTTGGTACCATCAAAGCGGCATAACCCGCCCCCTGTGCCAATCCACATGATTCCCCTTGAATCCTTTATGACGGAGTGGATGATGTTGCTGGGCAATCCGTCGTTAATCGTGAAATTCCGGGAATAAAAATGCTGGGCCTGACCCGTTATGGCAAAAATCAGGAGGATGAGGATGACAGATGCCCGGTATTTAAACATAACCAAATTTAAACTTTCCAGTCTTGGATGGCATGATGACTTAGTATGCGTGGCATTTCATGGATGAACGCGGGTTTCTGACAAACGATCGCTGAAATATCGAACCCTGGCGGAATTTCACGGTTTCATTATCTTTGCAAAAATTTATTAAAATGGAGAACAGGAATTCACCGATACAATCCCCTTTTGAAGCGAAGGTTATTGCTGCTCTGCGATCAGTTTTTGACCCGGAGATTCCGGTCAACATCTATGATCTCGGGCTGATATATAATCTTCAGATCAATGAACAGACCAACGATGTTTCAATTCTGATGACCCTGACTACCCCAAACTGCCCGGTTGCAGAAGACATGCCCGGCGAGGTGCAGGATGCAGTTAAACTGGTTGAGGGCGTTGGTAGCGTGAAGGTTGAGCTAACCTTCGAACCTCCCTGGGATAAAGAGATGCTTTCAGAATCAGCATTGCTGGATTTGGGATTATTGTAGCGCGTCCTGTCACGCGTCACGCGTCACGCTTTCGTCACGCTGCACGCTTTTCCGTCACGCATCACGCTTTTTTTTATACCTTTGCCGACCAATTAAACAACGAACATGCCTCCGTTTTCCGGACCACTTTTATCTCAAGTCAACTTTCCTTCAGATCTGAAAAAACTCAAGCTGGAAGAGCTTCCGCAGTTGTGTGAGGAGGTCAGGAAGTTCATCATTGAGGTGATGTCGGAAAATCCCGGCCACCTCGGAGCCAGCCTTGGCACTGTAGAGCTGGCAGTTGCATTGCATTACGTGTATGATGCCCCGTTTGATAAAATAATCTGGGATGTGGGGCATCAGGCCTACGCCCACAAGATTCTGACCGGGAGAAAGGAACGATTTGAAACCATACGAACCTACCAGGGGATCAGCGGGTTTCCAAAGATGTCGGAAAGCGAATATGACGCATTCGGTGTAGGCCATTCATCCACGTCAATTTCAGCAGCCCTTGGGATGGCGGTGGCGGCCAAACTCAGCGGACAGGCAAACCGTCATCATGTCGCCATCATCGGCGATGGGGCTATGACCGGAGGTATGGCGATGGAGGCGCTTAACAACGCCGGGGTTTCTAATGCCAACCTCATGGTGATCCTCAACGACAACCAGATTGCCATTGATAAAAATGTGGGAGCCATCAAGGATTATCTTGCTGATATTGTCACTTCAAGAACCTACAATAAATTTCGCGACAAAATTTGGCTTTTACTGGGAGGTGGTACAAAATATGGTAAAAACTCCCGTGCCATCGTCAAACAGTTGGGAAATGCACTGAAAACGACCCTGCTGAATAGTGGCAATCTGTTTGAAGCATTTAATTTCCGTTATTTTGGCCCGGTGGATGGGAACGATGTGATCCGTCTTGTGAAATTACTCAAAGACATGAACGACATCAAAGGCCCCAAACTGCTGCATATTCACACCATCAAAGGAAAGGGATTTGAGAAGGCCGAGAAGGACCAGACGGTGTATCATGCTCCGGGCGTATTTGACAAGAATACCGGTACGATCAGGGCTGATAACTGCCATGGAATGGCCCCGAAATACCAGACAGTTTTTGGTAGGACCATCATTGAACTGGCAGAGGCGAATCCGAAGATTGTCGGGGTTACCCCGGCCATGTCAACAGGATGCTCCCTCAACCTGATGATGACAAAAATGCCCGACCGCACATTCGATGTCGGCATTGCAGAGCAGCATGCGGTGACCTTCAGCGCAGGAATGGCCGCTTCCGGATATGTCCCTTTCTGTAATATTTATTCGACGTTCATGCAGCGTGGCTACGATCAGATCATTCATGACGTAGCCCTTCAGAAACTCCATGTCGTGTTTTGCCTTGACCGTGGCGGGTTGGTCGGGGAGGATGGGGCAACCCACCACGGCGCCTATGATCTGGCCTATCTTCGGTGCATTCCCAATATGGTAGTGGCTTCACCGATGAACGAAGAGGAGCTCAGGAATATGATGTACACCGCTCAATTGGAAGGAATGGGTCCTTTTGCCATCCGTTATCCCAAGGGGAGGGGCGTGATGCCCAAATGGAAGACACCCCTTTTACAACTAGAGGTCGGCAAAGGACGTATGATCAGAGATGGCCGGGATGCAGTGATTATCACCCTCGGTCATGTAGGAAATTATGCAGTTGAAGCGTGCGCCGCGCTTGAAAAATCAGGTCATTCGGTGGCCCATTTTGATCTCCGGTTTTTAAAGCCGCTGGATGAGGATGGGATGCATGAAATTTTCAGACGGTTTAAAATAATCGTAACCGTTGAAGATGGTTCAGTGATGGGAGGGATGGGTTCAGCCATACTGGAATTCATGGCCGATCATGGATATACCGCGCAGATCGTTCGTCTTGGTGTTCCAGATCATTTTATTGAACAGGGTTCTGTGGCAGAACTGCATCACGAATGCGGCTTCGACACCCAGGGCATCGTACAGACATTGTCACGCATGATTCAATAGCTGGAGAGCGCTGGCATTTTCCCGTCATACTTCGTACTATTCAGCAGTTTCAGCATAAAATCAGCCACATCGGCCCGGGGAATACTTTTTGAGGTCGGAATATCCAAATTAATCTTGTACGTATTGGTCTTGGGGGCATCAGTAAGTCCGGTCGGACGTACGATGACCCAGTTTGACATGCTTTCCTGGATTATTTTGACCTGGCGGCGTTTATCCGCAAATACATGGCGAAGAAACAGGGGCATGATCACTTTGCCGAACCAGAAACCGCCATCATTTCCAAGGATTCCTGCAGAGGACATGCAGATAAATCTGCTGACGCCACATGATCCCATGGCATCAAGGATGTTTTTTGTGCCGTCGGAAAGGAGGGTGCTGGGTTTATTCTTATCTATCCCTAGCGTGCAAAGCACCGCATCCTGACCCAAAACAGCCATCTTGACTTTTTCAGTTTCCAGAATATCACCCTGGATGACCCGGAGGTTCTGATGTTGAATGGTTACACGCGACGGTTGCCGGGCAAATGCAGTAACCTCATGGCCCTGGTTCAGCGCCTGATATACGATCAGGATGCCTGTCTTTCCACTTGCGCCAAATACCGCTATCTTCATGAGTATATTTTCCACAAAAATACAAATAATAACAACGGTCAGCTGTTTCAATGTCGCCCGTCCCGATGCCTTTCATTCCGCTCTAATGCAAAACTGTGGCCCAATTATAAAATATTCTAACTTTATCAAAAAAAAATAAGTGTCAAATCACCACCTTTTCCGAAAGAAATCCATCAGTCACATTCTTAAGGATGCCCAAACCCGGGTAGGTGAACGTTCTGAGTTAAAGAAAAGCCTGAATGTGGTTGATTTGACTGCCTTAGGCATCGCCGCGGTGATCGGTGCCGGGATCTTCAGCACCATCGGCAACGCAGCTGCAAGCGGAGGCCCTGCTGTATCGCTGCTTTTTCTTTTTACCGCCATGGCTTGCGGATTTTCTGCCTTGTGCTATGCCCAGTTTGCCTCCATCATTCCCATCAGCGGTAGCGCCTATACGTACGCTTATGCCAGTTTCGGAGAACTCATCGCGTGGATTATCGGCTGGGACCTGATCATGGAGTATGCCATTGGAAATATCGCAGTCGCGATTTCCTGGTCCGATTATTTCACCGGTTTTCTGGGGGGTATTGGTTTGCATGTGCCTGAATACATGGGCATCGATTATCTCTCAGCCGCCCGGGGATATCACCAGGCAATCGTTGAATTGATGCGCGGTATCCCTTTGTCTGACCTTCCTGATCAGCTTCAGATCGCCTACAGGGCCTGGCTTTCGGCTCCGGTCATCGGCGGACTTCGCCTTATTGCCGACGTTCCTGCTTTTTCAATAGTTGTATTGATTACGGTGCTGGTTTACATCGGTATATATGAAACCAAAATAGCAAGCAACACCATGGTGCTGTTGAAAATCGGAATTTTATTTCTTATCATTGGCGTCGGATCTTTTTATGTTGACCCGGAGAACTGGAGCCCTTTTGCTCCCAATGGCGTGTCGGGTGTGCTGAAAGGGGTTTCCGGCGTTTTTTTCGCCTACATTGGTTTTGATGCGATATCTACTACAGCCGAAGAGTGCAAAAATCCGCGGAGGGATTTGCCGAGGGCCATCATCCTGGCGCTTGTGATCACCACCGTGCTTTATATCATGATCAGCCTGGTGCTTACAGGCATGTTGCACTACACCGAACTGGGGGTGGGTGATCCGTTGGCATATGCATTTCAAAAACTTCATCTGACCAAGCTTTCCGGCGTAATCGGCATCAGTGCGGTCATAGCCATGGCCAGTGTACTGCTGGTATTCCAGGTTGGTCAGCCCCGTATCTGGATGAGCATGAGTCGCGATGGATTGCTGCCGAGATCGTTTTCGAAGATTCATCCCCGGTTCAAAACCCCCTATTTTTCAACCATCATTGCAGGGATATTGGTCGCAATTCCATCTCTGTTTATGAACCTCACGGAGGTGACCGACCTGACCAGCATCGGAACCCTGTTTGCTTTCATTCTTGTTTCGGCTGGGGTTTTGGTGTTGCAAAGCGGGTGGAAAAAAAACGATATTCCGAAACAGGATAAAGGATTCCAGGTGCCTTACCTCAACAGCCGCTATTTTCTGCCAATCATCTGGATCGGGATATTTGTTCTTTTGTATTACTGGAACCAAACAGAAATCAACACCTTTATTGCTGATTTTTTAAGCGGATCGGTCAAACTTTCTGACACATCCATAATCAGTGGTCACGCGTCACGCGTCACGCGTCACGGTTCTTTTTTTTATCACCTGATCCTTACTGAATTTCCCATGCTGATCTTTATTCTTACCGCAATTCTCCTGACCTGGTATGGGATCCGAAACCAACTTTCACTGATACCGGTTCTGGGTTTGCTAACCAATTTTTATCTGATGGCCCAGCTTGGGGTAACCAACTGGCTCAGATTTTTAGTGTGGCTGGCGATCGGACTTATTATCTATTTTAGCTACGGCAGAAGACACAGTAAACTGGAAAATCGTGACAATAAAAGCGTGACCCGTGACGCGTGACGCGTGACGAAAAAAATCGTAATTCGTAAATCTTAAATCGTAAATTGCCTCCATGTCTGTCACTGAAATTATTGTTATCATCGTTGCAGGGGTTATCGTAGGGTTTATCAATACCCTGTCGGGAGGAGGGTCGGTGATCAGCCTGTCCCTGCTGCTGATCCTTGGTCTGCCTGCAAATATTGCCAATGGAACGAACAGGATCAGTATTTTTTTTCAGACCCTTTCATCCGTCGGCAGCTTTACCCGCCAGAAGATGTTTACCGATTTTCGCCCGGTATGGCTTGCCATTCCCGCCACCATCGGAGCAATCCTTGGCGCCTTCCTGGCGGTAGATGTAAACACCCGCGTGATTGAATTTGCAATGGCGACCGCCATGGTCATCATGTTATTCTTTCTGTTTTACAAACCTGATAAATGGCTTAAAGAAAATCCGGGACTATTGTCAGGCCCAATTAAATGGTGGCAGCTGATCATCTTTTTTATTGTTGGTTTTTATGGCGGATTCATCCAGGTTGGCGTTGGTTATTTCCTTTTGATGGCGCTGGTACTGGGTGTCGGGTATGATCTCGTAAAGGCCAATGCAGTGAAAAACCTGATTGTCTTCTTTTATGCAATTTTTGCATTGCTTGTTTTCATCATCGATGGGAAGGTGAACTATTTATATGGCGTTATTCTTTCGGCTGGAAGCATGATCGGGGCATTGATCGCATCATACCTGGCTGTGAAAAAAGGGGGTGGATTCATTCGCGCCGTGATTCTGTTATCGGTCGTGCTGACTATTTTGCAAATCTCAGGATTGATTAATTTTACTGCCATACTGAAGCATATATTGTAATTTTATTTGTGAAAAGGATGAAACATCAATTCACTCAAGTAAAAAATCTTACAGCCATCCTGGTATTTCTGGTGCTGTGTTTATGGCCGGAATTTTCACTTTTTGCACAGGCAGAGGTGATTGCGATGCAGCCCGCCAAAGTCAATTCGGAAAAATGGACCCTTGTGATCCATGGAGGCGCAGGCGGTCCTGTGAAAGGGACCATGACAGCTGAAGCCGAGAAGGAATATTTAAACAAACTGGATGAGGCGCTTCAGGTTGGATCTGGTATTCTTTCAAAGGGAGGAGGCAGTCTGGATGCGGTAGAGGCTGTTGTCAGGTTTATGGAAGATTGCCCCCTATTCAATGCAGGCGTGGGGGCTGTTCTGGATGAAGAGGGGAGGGCAGCGCTTGATGCCGCCATTATGGATGGAAAGACCGGCATGGCAGGCGCTGTTGCCGGCGTTACCTGCATTAAAAATCCCATTACGGCGGCCCGTTGCGTTATGGAGCGATCAAATCATGTGTTGCTGATTGGGACGGGAGCAGAAAAATTTGCAAAAGCCAATGGATTAGAACTGGTTGAACCCGCCTATTTTATAACTCCCGTAAGGCTGAAATCATGGGAAAAATGGAAATCCACTATCCGGCCGGCTCCTGATAAAGCTCCGGAACTACCAACAAAACCTGATTCAGACAACGATAAGCATGGAACAGTTGGGGCTGTTGCTTTGGATCAGCAGGGAAACCTGGCTGCCGCAACATCCACAGGAGGGATGACCGGAAAAATGGTCGGGCGCGTCGGAGATTCGCCCATCATTGGAGCAGGAACGTATGCCAGCAATCAAACCTGCGCTGTATCTGCAACCGGGCATGGTGAATATTTTATCCGCAATGTTGTGGCCTATGACCTTGCTGCCATGATGAAATACCGCGGAATATCGCTTGAAGAGGCAGGGAAGGCGATCATTATGGATAAGCTGGTGACACAGCAAGCGAATGGTGGGCTGATTGCGGTTGACAGGGACGGAAACCTCTGCATGCCATTTAACACCAATGCCATGTTCAGGGGTTACGTCACATCAAACGGTCAGCATGAAGTAGCAATATATTGACGATTATGACAAGGGTTTTCAGCCGGCATTTCCAACTTCTGTTTCTTGCCATCTTGTTGATCGCGGGGGCCTCTTCATGTCGCAATAGTGAGGATAAGCCAGCCATAACTGAATTCTATCTGATAAACAATACCAGTCACACACTTGTCTTGCATTACTCCTCTGTGAAGCTCAACCAGGATAGCAGTTGTCTCATCGCTCCCCACCAACAGTTTCGTGTTTGGTTCTCCTCAGGCAGGAAGGAGAATATGACATTGCAATCATTCATTGATCAACATCTGATCCGGCTGATGGATGAGAACAATGTGGACTGGTTGCCAAGAATTTCCAGGGAGAGTCAATGGGAGAAGATGAAATTGCCAGGGGAATCGGGAACCAGGGAATTGTCTTTTATCCTGATGAATCCGATGGATGATGGAATGAACAGGCTTCAGAACCTGGGGTTAATAAAACTGTTCCGTATCTCACAGGGCCTGGCTTACCTGATCATGCTTTCGTCCATTATCGGGTTAATGTATGTGCGGCTGCGGTTCAGAATCTTTTACATCCTTCTTGCCGCTTTTCTTCATTTTCCGGTGATATACTTTACGGCCGATTTTGGATATTTCATCCGATATATCTTTGATCCCTGGTTTATCATTCCTACATGGGCTGTCGACGCCACAACCTATTATGTGAGATGCTCCATTCCCGCAGGAGCCATGATTGTGTGGGCCGTACTGATTGGTTGTAAATATTTCAGGGTAGAAAAAAACTAACGCGTGGATTATTGCTTCTCGTATTGCTGAATCTCGTTGTGAACATATTCAAGCGATACGCCGGCAACCATGAACATATCTTCCGATTCCCTGGAATCGTGATATTTTCGTTCACAAACCACACGCAAAATACCGCAGTTAATGATCAGCATGGCACAGGTACGGCATGGGGTCATCCGACAATAGAGGGTCGCTTTTTCCAGCGATATTCCCAGTCGGGCTGCCTGACAAATGGCATTTTGTTCGGCATGTACCGTCCGCATGCAATGCTGCGTTGTACGGTCATCTTCATGCAATACCTTTTTCATGAGATGTCCCACCTCATCACAATGCGGCAGTCCCCGGGGAGAACCGACATAGCCGGTTACGAGTATTTGTTTGTCGCGGGCAATTACGCAGCCACTCCGGCCACGATCGCAGGTGGCGCGCGTTGAAACGGTATGCGCAATTTCCATAAAATATTCATCCCAGGATGGGCGGATATCGGGTTCTTTTTCCATGGTCATATAATTTGGGTAAGAATCTTCTCGACTTCACGAAAAAGATCCTCTTTGGATCCATCGTTGTTGAAGACAAAATCGGCTTGCTGAATACAACCCTTCAGGTTCTGTTTGTTTGGATCAGTGGCACTCATTTCACGGGTTTCATTTTCGGTGAAGGTTTCAAAGGAGATGTTGTCTGTTTCTGATGACCGCGCAGTAATACGTTTATATCTCACCCCCGGATCGGCATCCACGGCAAACAGGTAAAATTGTCCCTTTTTCCGCAATGAATCAATCTCTCCAGGGGTTCTGATACTTTCAATGATGCAATTCTTCCCGATGGCAACAGCCTCGTTGTACAATTGATCTGTAACATAGGATGGCCCGTTGATCCGGCGCAATTCATTTGCAACGACCACCATGCTGTCGCGGTTCTCCGCCATGCCGCGGCGCCGGATATCCTTCAGGAGAAAAGCCCTGACCGAATAATGATCGAAGCCTTTTTCCTTTTCCAGGTATTCAACTACCGTTCCTTTTCCAGCCCCCAGGGTTCCGGTGATTCCGATGATGATCATTCAAGATTGAATTAGAAATCCATTATCTGCCATACGACATTTATTATTCTGTTATATGCTCCCTGCCTTCAGTCTTTCAATCCATTTTTCAGCTGTTACAGGCTTATAGGCTTCAAGTTTAAGGAAAAGTCGCTCAAAGTCGTCATCGGTCAACAGCATGTTGCGGTGTTCGGGTCGCAGAAATTTTTCCTCAACTGCATGATCCAGCATGCTGAGCAAAGGGTTGAAGAATCCGTCGATGTTCAACAGTCCGATGGGCTTGTTGATGATTCCAAGCTGATTCCATGTGAGGACTTCAAAGAGCTCGTCCAGCGTTCCGAAAGCTCCGGGAAGGGCGATAAATGCATCTGAAAGATCGGCCATCAGCGCCTTGCGCTCCTGCATGCCATCGACAATATGCATTTCAGTAAGGGAGGTATGAGCCACTTCACGCTCCACGAGCGATTTGGGCATGACCCCGATAACCTTTCCTCCCGCTGCGAGCATGGTGTCGGCCAGTACCATCATCAGCCCGACATTGGCGCCGCCATAAACAAGGGTAACATGGCGGTGAATCAGAAATTCAGCCAGTTTAATGGCACTTTCGGCATATGCCGTGCGTTTTCCCATACTGGAGCCACAGAAAACACAAAGGGTTTTAATCATTAAATTCCTTATTTTTGTACCTGAATCGGGATTCAAAGTTAATGAGAATCCATGGAACTCCGGGAACAAATTGTTACTCGTCATTCGTCACTCGTCATTCGTCATTCGTCATTTGTCATTCGTCATTCGTCATTCGTCATTCGTCTCCCATGTTATATCCATTAAAATTTAAGCCGGTATTCAAAGATAAAATCTGGGGTGGCCAGAAGATCAATACCAAACTTGGTCTTGACTTTTCGCCACTTCCCAATTGCGGCGAGGTATGGGCCTTATCGGGCGTTCCTGATTGCCAGACGATGGTATCCAATGGATTCCTCGAAGGAAACGAGCTCAATGAGATTTTGGAAATATACATGGATGAACTGGTTGGGGAAAAGGTTTATTCAATCTACGAAAATGAGTTTCCTATTCTGATTAAATTCATCGATGCAAACGATTATCTTTCCATTCAGGTGCATCCCGACGATGCCCTTGCTGCCCGTAGAAAAATCGGGAAGGGAAAAACAGAAATGTGGTATATTCTTGACGCCGAGCCTGGCGCAGAGCTAATCTCAGGGTTTAACCGGACAATGAATGCGGCCACCTATTTGGAATTTCTGAATCAAAAACGATTGAAAGAGATTCTCAATGTTGAAAAGGTGCACAGGGGTGATGCTTTTTTTATTCCATCAGGCAGGGTGCATGCCCTCGGTCCCGGAATCCTTCTGGCTGAAATCCAGCAAACATCCGATACCACCTACCGGATTTATGACTGGGATCGGGTCGACAGCCAGGGTAAATCGAGGGACCTTCATACAGAACTTGCCCTGGAAGCCATCGATTTCAGACCAGTCGATTCATTCCGGACGAAATACAGGCGCGTGGTCAACAAGCCTGCCACCCTGGTCGATTGCCCCTTCTTTACCACCAACCTGCTCGAACTCGACCGTGAAACCCACAAGGACTATAGCGCACTCGATTCTTTTGTGCTTTATATCTGCGTTGAAGGAAAGGCTGAAATTATAACGGGCGAAGAGCGCGTATCCCTGACAATAGGAGAGGTGGTGCTTCTCCCGGCTACGATCGACGAGGTATCGCTGTTTCCCGACCCTAACATTAAAGTTTTAGAAGTCTATATTCCATAATATTTTTAATTTTGTAAATCATAATAATCAACCTGATGAAAACTGCTCGAATCTTACTTTTTTTTGCGTTGATCTCCTCCTGCACATTTGCCCAGGAGAGCATATTTACCTATAAAAAGCTCCCTTCCGTTAAACTGAAAACAGTAAAGGGATTGCCGTTCACCTCCGACAGTATCCAAAATAACGGAAAACCCATGATCATCAGTTTCTGGGCCACCTGGTGCAAACCCTGCGTGCGCGAATTGACCACGATTTCTGATGTGTACGATGAATGGGTCGCTGAAACGGGGGTGAAACTTTACGCCATTTCGGTGGATGATTCACGTTCCATGACCCTGGTTGGGCCCATGATCAACGGAAAGGGTTGGGGTTTCAATGTATTGCTTGATCCCAACAGCGACTTTAAACGTGCCATGAATGTCGGCCCGATTCCACACACCTTTCTGCTGAACGGAAAGGGCGAGGTGGTGTATCAGCATACCTCATTTGCCGAAGGCGATGAACTGAACCTGATTGAGATGGTTCGCAAACTGAACCGGGGCGAAGAGATTAAATAGTTGGAAATTTGTAAGTTCTGTCACTTAACACATCAAATACCTTGAATAGACGAATCTGCTGTTTTCTGGGAGCAATCAGTTTGTTGTTCCTTGTTCCTGTGGTTGTCAGATCGCAGGATATACTCAAAGGAAGTGAGGTGCACGGCAGCATGCAGGCCGATGCATCCTATTATCTGACCGATCCCAAAACAGGGATCACCGATTCAACGCTGGCTGGAAAACTGATCCGGATGAATGCATTTACCGAGGTGAACTATTCACTGGGTAATTTCACTGCCGGAATGCGTTTTGAGGCCTATCTTCCTCCCCTTATCGGTTACGATGCCCAGTACAACGGGGTCGGGGTCCCCTATTGGTATGTCAACTACAAAAACGATTTCATTGACATCACTGCAGGAAATTTCTATGAACAATTCGGGTATGGAATGATGCTCAGAACCTATCAGGAATGGACCCTGGGATTTGATAATTCCCTGCGCGGTCTCCGGGTAAAGGTTATGCCAACCAAGGGAATCACCTTCAAGGGGGTGTATGGTGTTCAGCGTTATTATTGGGAACCCTACAAAGATTATAACCGGGGTATTGTGAAAGGAGGTGATGCCGAGTTCTATCTGAATGATATTTTTACCAGCCTGAATGATGCCAAAGTCAAGCTGACATTGGGAGGATCATTCGTAAGTGATTATCAGCAAGGGACAACCAAGGATATTCCGTCGGATGGGAAGATCCTGGCCCTGAAATTGCCGGAAAATGTGGCCAGTTATGGTGGCCGGTTCAATTTAAATATTGGCGATTTCAACTGGTTTACCGAATACGCCCATAAAATCAATGACCCCTCTGCCTTGAATAATTATATCTATAAGAACGGCAATGGCCTCTTTACCAACCTGTCATTTTCAAAACCTGGCCTTGGCATCTCCCTGATGTCAAAATGGATCGACAATATGGGTTACAAATCCGACCGTTCAGTGACCAACAACATGGTAAACATCAACTATCTGCCATCGATCACCAAGGAACATTCCTATGCTCTTGCAAGCATGTATCCCTATTCAACCCAGCCGAACGGAGAGGTGGGCATTTCCGGTACAGTGACACTGCATTTTCCCAAGAATTCAAAACTGGGAGGTAAAACAGGTTTGTCCATTGCAGCAAACTTTTCACAGGTCAATGGACTCAACAAAACCGCTGTCAACGACACCACCCTCGTCGGGCAACTCGGAACCCTCGGGTATACCTCAACCTTTTATGGATTTGGCAGCGATGTCTATTATCAGGATGCCAATGTGGAGGTGACCAAAAAGTTCGGGAAAAAATGGAAGGGAATTTTCACCTACCTCTATCAGACCTATAACAAGGATGTCGTTGAATCGCATGCTCCGGGAGATTATGGAACAATCTATTCCCAAATCGGAATTGTTGATATAGCCTGGAATATTACGAAAAAGCATACCCTGCGATGGGAAGTGCAGGGCTTGTGGACTAAACAGGATAAAGGGAATTGGGTAGCAGGCCTGGTCGAACTGACCATCTCCCCGGCATGGTTTATATCGGTTATGGACCAATACAATTATGGGAACAGCGATGAAACCCAACGGCTGAATTATTATACCCTGAGCGCCGGTTACACAAATCATTCAACCCGGGTGGCGCTCTCGTATGGCCGGCAGCGTGAAGGGATCATCTGCGTGGGAGGCGTTTGCCGGTATGTTCCTGCAACAAATGGCCTCACGCTGACTGTAACCAGCAGTTTCTGACATGATTACCGGAAAAAATGACTATTCGAACAAATAATTTTTCAATGATATGAAAACGATTTCCCACATAACCATCTTTCTGCTTTTTGGGGCTATTTTGTTCCAGTCTTGCTCAAAGATCAGTGATCCCTACTATACCGTCAAATCAGTGAGTGTTGATACCAACAACCGAGCGGTCCTGCTCGAAGATTACACAGGCCATCTTTGTGTAAATTGCGCCCCCGCCGCGAAAATCGCAAACACAATCCAGGCGCTGAATGATGGGCAGGTATTTGTGATTGCGGTTCATGCCGGTTCATTTGCCAAGCCTGATCCGATCCATCATGTTCCCTATCTTTCGGCTGATTACAGGTCTCCTGCCGGCAACGACTGGAACGACTACAGCGGCTTTAACATTGACGGGTATCCCAAAGGGATGGTTAACCGGCGGCCATTTAACGGCAAACCCTCTTTCGGCACCACTGACTGGAACCAGGCTATTCAGACTGCGGTTGAATTGCCAAAAATGGCTGTCATGACGGTAAATAATACCTATAACAGCCAGACTAAACTTCTGAACACAAAGGTGGATGTGAAATTTCTGCTCAGTTACACGGGCAAGGTGAATCTTACGGTTTGTATCCTTGAAGACAGCATTTACGGGGGACAATTGAATAATGTTCCCGGGGATTCGATGCCGATTATAAAGAATTTCAGGTTCATGCATGTGCTGAGGGGATCGCTCAACGGGAGTTTTGGAGAAGAAATTGCGACCAACCCCGCATCCACTGCGCTGATAACCAAATCGTATTCCTTTGATTTTGCCGATAAATCATGGGTGCCCGCGCATTGCAGCGTGATTGCCTTTATCTCGGATTCCGAAACAGATGAAGTGCTGCACGTTGCTAAATCGAAGGAACTCTGACCCTGATTAGGTAATTAAAAAAACCGGGGAACTCTATCGTTTGATGATCAGTTTGCGTGTGGTCATCATCTGTTTTCCTGAGATTTTCAAAAAATAGACCCCTTCAGGCAGTGCAGAAAGGTTGATAGTTTTGCGGAGTTGACTTGCAACAGCAACGTTATTCTCGGAATATACCCTGTTCCCGATCATATCAAACACCGAAAGTTCCAATTGATCTGTATGGGATGAACTCACACTCAGGGTAATTTTTCCATTGCTGGGGTTGGGATGGATGGTGCAGGAGAATGGAGCGGTCATTTCGCCGGTGAGAACAGGAAAACTCACCACAATATATCCGGTGCTCAGAACGGTGTCTGACGAAAATCCGTCTTCCACGATCAGTTCAACATCAAAGGTGCCAGCCGAATCATAGGCAACAACCGGATTCCGCTCAAGTGAATACGAAGGATTCCCACCCGGGAAGCTCCAATGCCAGGAGATGATATTACCCATGGATGTATCTGCAAACGCAACGGAATCATTGATGGCAACCAGCGATGGGAGACCGATAAAACCGGCAGCAATGGCATCAGGGATGGCATGAACCAAAAGGTCGGCCATGTAAGGGAGCCTGTTATATCCTGTAATGGCCAGATGAATGGTGTCATAGGCAAGGCTCAGGGGAGGAAAAGTAAGGGTAACCGTATCGTTTACAACAACACCAGTTGCCAGGATGGTATTGGCAAGGGTTGCAGTTACCCTGGCGCCCCTGACGCTGCAAAAGACTGTAAGCGTTGAATCACTGATAAAAAGAAGGGTATCATACTGTGCTGTAATGGCCTGGGGCACCGCAGTTCTGACCATGACTGTCGGATCTCCGAAAATGGTCCAGGTGTCGGCCATGTCTGCACCATCGCTGCCATAGGCATCGATCATCTTCATGCATCCGTTCATTGATAAGCCGGCAAAAGTTCGTTTGATATCATTGGAATCTGATTCAGTGAGGATGTTGGTCATCTGATCCTGTCCCTCCATGGGAGGATCCCAGCTCTGGTTGATGGTTGCACCCAGAAAAGCAATGGCCCCGGTAGGTTGTCCACCCTGTGAAGCCCTCATCCAGGCCTCTGCGAAACAGGGACCACCGCTCATAAATTCACCATTCACGCAGGCTACCGACCAGATGAAGGGGAGCTTCCCTGCATTGGTCAGCTGACTTACATTGGTATTGCTGAATCCCGAAGTCCCCCAGGAGGTTTTGCTGCCATGTCCTGTGTAAAGGATCAGACTGGCGCCGTTGTTCACCTCCGTTTTGACCATCGTTGGGGTTGGATTCCCCGGAGCATCATTTCCGCCCTGTGTCCCGTCAAATAATTCAGGATTCCAGGTGTAGTTGTAGTTAAGTAATTGGGTCTGCTGGTTCCGGATGTGTTTGTAATCATATTCATTGTCATCACCCGGGCCCTGATCTGAACCAATGCCAATCACGGTCGTAAACCAATCGTCGGTGAGGAATTGGGGAGTTTGTTCATATTCGAGTGTGCGTTGGACCTGAACCTGCACCTGCGCTTCATTCTCGGCTGAGAACCGTCCGATAAAAACATCAGCATAGTGGTCGTTCCCGACAACATATCCATAGGCGTTGTCGGATGGGCCGCCCAATCCACCTCCTGTATTGGTGGGAATCTGCGGTGCATCGCCTACCAGCAAAACATGGGTGAGCCCTTTGGTGTTGTAGTAATTTGCAATAAAGGCCTTGATTTGAGCGGCAGTTGTTCCAACAGAATCCTTATTGATAATTTCAGTCGGATATCCTTCAGCCCTCTTCCAGTCTACAAAGGGTTGCATGGCGTTCATAAACGGGCCATAGCATATGACCAGCAGGTTTCCGTATTCACCCAGCGGGGTATAGTCCGTGGCCTCAAGGTTCATGAACTGGTGCTGGTAAACAGAAAGAAAATCGGGATGGATTTTTTTATTGCTGATCGATGACGTTAATGGGTTGATGCCGGTTTCACCTGATGTATACAGCTCGATGGTCATGTCATAGTAAACGCGAAGCGTTTTCGCAACAGGGTTATACTGAAAGGGGTAGGCAATGATGGTTTGCCCGCGTACCTCACGGATGATATAGGGTTCACGGGAATCTGAAAGGGCTCCCGGGTAGTATGTATCCTGACCATATGCTTCACCGAAATGATAAGGGATGGTGGAGGGATCTGTGTCTCTCATGATCACGCCTTTGGAGGGGGCAACCATGATATCATGATAATCAATGAAACTGGATGAGATCACGCGGATATTCATCCCTGCCTGGTCCGGAATAACGAGTGATGCGGTCACCTTTGGCAAATCGGGCGCCCCCGCTTCAAGAACGGGAGTCGAATTTTCCACATGAATTGAAAAGGCAGCCCCTCTTGGTGTTTGTACTTCACGCATGGTAAATCCCTCAAGGGAGAAATGAACAACAGTGCGATCAAGTGTCGAGGAGACCAGGACAATTTTGGCGGGTGCGGCCGTGGGAGAACCGATCTCAATCCAGTTCTCGCTGAAGGTGGCAAAAGACAAGGTTAAAAGCAGGAAAAACAGGAAACTTTTACGCATAGGGGCCAGGGTTAAAAGGAAAAATTGAGTTGTGTTTCGAACCTATCAAAAGTAGCGATAATAACTTGACAAAAAGCAGTTAATCCAGTTTAATTTGACCGAGATGGATTTTTTTTATGTTATACACGGGGTACCAGGCAGCCAACAGGCCAATGGTCATTACCGTAAAAAAAACCAGGACAAAATCGGCTACCTGCAATTGCACAGGATAAGCGTTTACAATGAAGGTGCTGTCAGCTGCGCCGAGCCTCACCAATCCGAACCGGATCTGAATCCAGCAAACAATGGCTCCCAGTATAAGCCCTGACAATGCGCCGATCAAAGTTATCAGCGCTCCTTCGTACATGAATATCCGGCGGATCAGTTGTTGGCCTGCCCCCATACTGCGCAATACGGCAATATCTTTTTTCTTATCCAGGATAAGCATCGAAAGCGTTCCAATCACGTTAAAGGTGGCGATAATGAGGATGAGTGTGAGGATCATGAAGATATAGTTTTTCTCGGAAACCATAATTTTATAGAGGATCTCCTGCTGCTGATACCTGTTTTTTACAATAAAATTCTTCCCTGCAAGTATTTCAATCCGTTTTTGAATCTTCTCCTGATCAGCCTCCTTTGCCAGATCAATTTCAAGAGAGGTGCGCTCGTTTTCATATTCAAGTATCTTTTTTACAAACCGCAAGGGCATGATGGCATACTTGACATCAATTTCATACTGGATCTGAAAAAAACCAGAGGGAAAAATCACCTCCGAATTGAATGCATTTTCAAACCCACCTGTAAAGGAGGCACCCCGGCGGGGGACAAACACGGAGACCGGGTTCAGGTAATCCTGCAGGTTTACCCCCAATGTACCTGCAACGCCGTAACCCAGAATGGTAAAATCCTTTTCTCCATCTTCCAATAAAAAATTTCCTTCAACGATCATGGTATCCAGGCCGCTCGCGGTTTTGTAGCCTTCACTCACCCCTTTGATGGTAACGATACACTGGTTATCCTTGTATTTCATCAGGGCATCCTCTTCAATCACCTCTGTAATATGAATGATACCGGGTATTTTTCTGATCTGGTCCAGGGGAAGGCTGTTCAGGTTGAAGGTTTTCCCGTGGCTGGCGGTGATCTGAATATTCGGATTGAATGAGCTAAACAGCGACATGACAAGCTTGTCGAAGCCATTGAATACCGATAACACGATAATGAGTGCCATGGCCCCGATGGCCACTCCTACAATCGAAATCCCTGAAATGACATGAATGATGTTGTGCGATTTCTTGGAAACCAGGTAACGACGGGCTATGTAGAATGGAAAATTCATAAGCTATTTCCAGGCTTTCACAATCAGTCCGGTTCCTGTTGCATGTTTCATTTTTGTATCAAGCCAATTGCAAAAGAATGCGACCGGAAAGATGAGCATGTAATAAAATGGGAGCAGGATGAAAAAAAGTTTGGTGGCATTCAGCATCAGGATTGGGTACTTCATGGAGAGCTGCCAGGCGATTTTCCCAGGTGTTCCATAGGTATATCGGGCTTCGGTATTTGTAAATCCGGCGCGATTAAGTTTTTTAATGATGTCATATATGTTGTAGCCATCACGAACATGTTCATCGATGAACGACTCGCCCGCTGCATGATCGTGCACATCAGAACCACCCTGGTCCGAAGGTGTCGAGATCAACAACATTCCATCCTGGGTCAATGAGTCATAAAAATTCCGGAAAACAGCTTCATCGTCGGCAATATGTTCCATGACATCAACAGAAAGGATGAGATCAAACCGGTCTGGTTTTGAAAATTGGGTTAGGTCGGCCTTCTCGAACAGCACGTTTTTCCGTCCAACCCGGCTGAAAAATGCATTGCAATCGGCAATTTGCTCCTCTTTTACATCCACGGCATCGACAAACCAAAAGGGGCTGAGACCACTGAGAAAATGGGAATATTGTCCAAACCCGGAACCTGCATCCAGGATGAAGCGTTGGTTTTTTCCAGCCAATGGCTGCCTGTTTACAGCCCATCTGCGAATCTCCTTTTTAACATGCCATGCACGTAGTAATAACAAGTCCAGGAGTTTATAAAAAATAATCCGTAAAAATGGAGATCTGTTAAAAACCTTACCCAGCGACTTTTTTATGGGATCGTATTGCATAGTTACCCTGTTACCCTGTTACCCTGTTACTTTAGCAAACTATCAATATTCTCAATATAATCGAGAGAATCATCCAAATAGAATTGAAGCTCTGGCATTACGCGAAGTTGATTGTGCACACGCTGAGCCAGATGATGACGTACTTCACGTCCGTGGTGGCGGATTTTATCAAGCAAAACCTGCTTGTCTGTGGTGATAAACAAACTCAGGTGCACTTTTGCAATGGAGAGATCCTTGCTTACCTGAACCTTGGTCACGGTGATCAGGGCTCCTTCAAATAAATTCCGGCTTTCTTGCTGGAAGATGGTCCCCAAATCCTTCTGGATCAGGCGGGAAATTTTTTGCTGACGTGTCGATTCCATTTGACAAAGGTAGCAAAATCCTACTTAATTATTTCGGGCTTAACAACAGGTTGCTTTTTACCCAGGTTGAAATCGCGGGTGAGACTTACTGCGAAGGAATATTTCGGGGTCATCTGCTGGCCGTTGTAATATTTGTACACGGGAATGTCGTAACTCACGGTGAAGTTCCATTTTCCCACAAAGCTGTAACTCAATTGAGGTGAGATTGTTAAAAGATAGAATCCGGAATTTATCACCTGGTCTCCTCCCTCCGGATTTGTATGTCCAAAATCCTTGTCATTGGTTTTCCACTCGCTGCGTACCTGTAAAATCCCAAAGAAATAGGTTGCGATCTTTTTGGAGACAAAGATGGAATTAAGCAGGGTGTTGCCGTACTTGTAGTTGTTCTTGTCGGCAAAATTATATTCATACCGGTTGATGGAAAAAAGCCGCAGGGTAATGGCCGGAAATCCTTTGTTGAAAAAGATCATCTCCGACAATCCGAATGAATTGGTCGAAGGCTGCACATCGCGGTTCAGCTGAACCCCGTCGACAACCTGCGGGTTGGTCGTAAAGGGGAAACGGATCCCAAATCCGGAGGTGAGTTCAATCTGCTGTACCGGCCTGATGATGGTTCCATATTTGAAAATCAGGATCCCGTTCGACAGGCCATAACCATTGGCCTGGTAATCAATGTTCTTGAAATTCTGTGTTTTATTGAAATAGTAACCGGCTTCAAACTCTATCGTGAGCCGTTTTGTGACCCCATACGCCAGTCCAATCCCGGCGAAATTAAAGCTGGAATTGGATAACTGGACATTCTCCGTCGACCTGTGATCGTTTTGGTAGTAAGTGTCTGAAAAGCTGTGACGGTAATAGGTTATGGCCCGGAGATAATTTTTTCCAAGCACGCCCACATAGACCGATGCGCCTACCGGGCTCCCTGTGGAGCAACATTGGGCATGCAAATCAAGGGATGCAAAAAGAAAATGGGTGCAAATAACCAGGAAAAGGACTGGTTTAATTTTCTGATCTGACAATGACGGTTTTTATTTCGGAGTGATTGTATTGATCGGTTACTTCACACGTGATGGTGAATTTGTCCTGGTGACAAACGGTCCATTGCACTTTTGCCCCGCTACCGATAATCGTTCCGTACGAAGGGGTCCATTTGTAACTCAATCCGTCACCAGCGGCGCTTGCAGTGATGCTGGTGATGTCGTTTACTTTAATAACCGTATCAGCGGCAACCAGACTGCTGAATTTAAAATTCGAACCTGCACCGGGATCCTGGCTTGTTTCACTCTTGCTGCATGATGCAAGAATCACGACAGCAATCAGGCAAAAGGTGATGAATGGGTTTCTCATGGTTGTTATCTGGTTATAGGGTCCTTAAACTTATTGATTTCAAAAGGATGATGTTTTTAAATTCCAAACAGGTTACAAAGTTACATATTTATATATATGACATAACGAATTTTCGGTAAAATGAATTATTTGTTGTTAAACTTCTATCTTTGCAGCCATGAAAAGTTTTTTTAAAATCTTACGTTATGCCGGGCCCTATTGGGTTTATGCCATGCTCAACGTAATTTTCAATATTCTTTCCGTACTTTTTTCGCTGGTTTCTTTTGGGCTTTTCATCCCGGTATTGCAAATGCTTTTCAATAATCTGCCCATTCCCCATACGGCGCCTCCGATACAAATGAATGTCGATGCCCTTAAAGAGAATTTCTATTATTATTGTGGCCGTTTACTTGAAAAATTCGGCAGCGAAAAACTGCTGATCTACATATGCATCACGATCATCGTGTTGTTTTTTCTGAAAAATCTATTTCGTTACCTCGCCATGTTTTTCCTGGCAGTTGTGAGAAATGGGGTAGTAAAGGATCTGAGGAATGACCTCTACCTGAAAATTATGATCCTGCCATTATCCTATTTCAATGAAAAACGCAAGGGTGATATCATGGCCCGCATGACCAATGATGTCCAGGAGGTTGAATGGTCCATCATGAGTTCCCTCGAAATGGCCTTTCGCGACCCGATTACCATGATCACCTACCTGGTGACCCTGTTTATCATCAGCCCTTCGCTTACCGTGTTCGTGCTGGTCCTTCTTCCGGTCAGCGGATTTTTCATCGGACGGATCGGGAAAAGCCTGAAGCGAACATCCGATAAGGGACAGCTGAGGATGGGCATCATTCTGTCGATGATCGAAGAGACAATTTCGGGGCTCAGGATCATCAAGGCCTTCAATGCCATTGATTTTGCGAATAAACGTTTCAGACATACCAACAACGAATACAACAGGCTGATGGTCAGGCTGTACCGCAAACGTGACCTGGCCTCCCCGTTAAGCGAATTCCTCAGTGCCTGCGTTATGTCCATTGTGTTATGGTATGGTGGAAAACTGGTTTTTACCCCCGGAAACTTTCTTGATGCCGCTGCTTTTCTGGTATATCTCGGGATTTTCTCGCAGCTTATGCCCCCGGCCAAGGCCATCACCCAGGCCTATTACAACATTCAGAAGGGTGCTGCCTCCGTCGAGCGGATTGAACATGTACTGAGTGAGCCCGAAGTGATCGTTGAAAAGGCGGATGCGCTGGAGAAGAAAGATTTCAACCATGAAATTGTTTACCGGAATGTGAATTTCTCCTATGTTCAGGAACCGGTGCTGAAACAGATCGACCTGGTAATTAAAAAAGGGAAAACCATTGCTGTGGTTGGGCCTTCAGGTGGCGGTAAATCGACCCTGGTCGATCTGCTGCCCCGATTTTATGATTGCCTCGAAGGGGGCATTTTTATCGATGGCGTCGATATCCGTGATCTTGTGATCCGTGATCTGCGTGGTTTGATGGGAATCGTTTCACAGGAGACCATCCTGTTCAACGATACCGTATTCAGCAACATCGCCTTTGGGATGGAAAATGTGGGGGAGGATGCAGTAATTGCAGCTGCAAAGGTGGCCAATGCCCACGAGTTTATCGAAAAGATGCCATTGGGATATTATACAAACATCGGTGACAGGGGAACCAAACTCTCAGGCGGACAACGCCAGAGGCTGAGCATTGCCCGGGCTGTGTTGAAGAACCCGCCGATCCTTATTCTTGATGAGGCCACCTCTGCACTCGACACTGAATCGGAGCGTCTCGTGCAGCAGGCACTTGAAAACCTGATGCGGAACCGGACATCAGTCGTTATTGCCCACCGCCTTTCAACCATACAATTTGCCGATGAAATCATCGTGCTTCAAAGCGGAAAACTTGTTGAGCGCGGAACACACAATGATCTGCTTGAAAAGAATGGCGTCTACCGTAAACTTTACGATATGCAGTCATTTGTATGATCTCCCGAAATTATTTCCTGTTTGAACAACTTGGATTATCCGTTTTATCAATAACATGCGTGACAGCGTTAATAGAAAAATGATGAAAGACAAATCAAAAGGAAGATGGATATTATTGGTTGTCTACCTGATCGCGTTTGGGTTGGGCTTTTGGGTCAGTACCGTAAGCAACTATCCGGTATTATTGAAATCAGCAGTTGCCGTGGGGGTTGCCGTGATCATTGTTTTTATGGGAAGCATTGATTTTAATAATTCCAGCGTGTTCGATCCCTATTGGAGTGTTGCACCACCCCTGATGGTTCTCTATTACCTCGCCATGGTTGTTTCAGAGCAATCGCTGGCTTTTCCCAGGATCGGCATCGTTTTGTTCCTCACACTGGCATACAGCGTTCGGCTGACCTGGAACTTCCTGCGCGGATGGCCGGGATTGAAACATGAAGACTGGAGGTATGTCGATTTCCGGAAGAAGAGCGGCAAAGGGTACTGGCTTGTCAGTTTTTTTGGAATACATTTTTTCCCAGCCCTGATGGTATTTGGCGGCACATTATCACTTTGGGTCGTGGTGGTCCAGGATGTTCGTCCCTTAAACCTGCTTGATGCATGGGCGGTCGTGGTCACCGGCGGTGCCATTCTACTGGAAGCCATGTCAGACAGGCAACTTCGTAAATTTGTCCTGCTGAATAAAGAGGCCGGTAAAACGATGAATAAAGGCTTGTGGTCACTGTCACGCCATCCGAACTACCTTGGCGAAATTCTGTTCTGGTGGGGATTGTACTTTTTTGCGCTTGCATCCAACCCGCTCTATTGGTGGGTAATCCTTGGCCCGGCTGCCATTACCCTGATGTTCCTGTTTGCCAGCATTCCCATGATTGAAAAGAGAATGCGCTCACGCCGCACCGACTATAGGGAGTATGTTCAGAAGGTTCCTATGCTGATCCCCTGGAAAATATTCAAAAAATAAAACGAAATTATTTTGTGTCACGCGTCACGCGTCACGCTTAGATTTCCGCCATATTGATGAGTACGCCCTCAAGTTTCTTTTTCACCACCTTTACCCGGCCATCAAATCCATTGACGATTAAAGAGAAGATTAAATTTCGACCGGTCACCGTATGAACATAACCGGCAAAGCTTTTAACGCAGTTGATGGTTCCGGTCTTTGCACGAATCCGTCCTTCTGCTGCACTTCCCTTCATGGCTTTGCGCAGTGTTCCTGACATTCCTGCCAGAGGAAGGGATTCATAAAAGGTCTGAAAAAACGGGGAGGTCCTCATGGCATAAAGGGCATCTACCAGCTGTTTCGGGGATATAGCATTGTTCCTCGACAACCCGTTGCCATCATAAAAATTCATTCCTTCAGTTTCAACCCCCTTGGCTGTCCAGAACTCCATGATGGCCCTTACCCCGGCCTCCGTGGTGGAAGAATTGTAAACTTTACCTCCGATTTTTCTCAGAAGCTTTGACGATCGCCAATTCACACTCATCTGGTTGGTTATGGTAACTTCAGGGATGATCTGTTTGCCGAAAAATTCAAGCGCCGCGCCGGTTACAAAAATTTTCAGTGTGGAGGCAGGAATCATAGGCTGCTTGGCATGATATTCTGCAATAATTACAGGATCTTTTGCTGTTATATCTACAATCATATACCCAACGGAAGCATTTTTCAGCGAAGGATCCTTGCGAAGTGTATTAAATGCCTCAAGCAGGGTGTCGTACGAAACAACCGCCTCTTTTTTTGCAGGAACAGCGAGACCCTTGTGAACCTTGGCACCGGACCGGTCGTTCTGGCAGGAAAAAAGGGTTTGAAGAAGCAGAAGGAGGAGGATGCTTATAGTTTTTTTCAACATCGTGTCAGGGGGAGAATTTTTTTGCAAATATCGGGAAAATTCATATCCGCTTTAACCCCATTGACCGATTTAGCATTTTAATTGTTAAAATACCTTAAATATGACGAGATTGTTAGGTTACTAAATTATTTTTTGATAGTTTTGTTCTTTAGAATCAGAATAAATAGTATGAATCTATGATAAAAAAGGTACTTGTGGCCAACCGTGGTGAGATCGCGGTGAGGGTAATGCGTTCATGCAGGGAAATTGGACTGAGATCGGTTGCGGTTTATTCTGAAGTTGACCGGAAGGCGATGCATGTAAGGTATGCCGATGAAGCATATTGTATCGGCCCGGCGCCATCGCGTGAGAGTTATCTCAACATGGAGGCCATCATCAGGGTCGCAAAGGAATCAGGTGCCGATGCCATTCATCCCGGGTACGGTTTCCTCTCCGAAAATGCCGAATTTTCAGATAGATGTAAGGCAGAAGGGATCAAATTTATCGGCCCCGATGGGTATGCCATTCGCACCATGGGCGATAAAATTACTGCCCGACAAACGATGATTGCCTCAGGAGTCCCCGTTGTTCCCGGAACCACTGAAAAACTTTCAGATGAGACAAAGGCAGTGGAGGTGGTCAATGAAATCGGGTTGCCTGTGATGATTAAAGCCTCGGCCGGCGGGGGAGGAAAAGGGATGAGGCTTGTGAAGACCATGGATGAGCTGGTGCCGTCGTTGCGAATGGCGAAATCGGAGGCCATGAACGCCTTTGGAAACGATGCCGTTTATATTGAAAAATACATCGAATCGCCCCATCACATTGAATTTCAGATTCTTGCAGACCAGCATGGCAATGTGGTTCACCTCTTCGAGCGTGAATGTTCAATCCAGCGTCGTCATCAAAAGGTCATTGAAGAGACACCTTCACCCCTGATGAATCCCGAATTGCGAAAGGAGATGGGTGAGAAGGCTGTGGCGGCGGCCAAGGCCGTGAACTATGAAGGGGCCGGAACCATTGAATTTATTGTAAGTGACAAGCTCGAGTATTATTTCCTGGAGATGAATACACGTTTGCAGGTCGAACATCCTGTCACTGAAAGGGTGGTGGGCGTCGACCTTGTCAAGGAACAGATCAATATTGCCAACGGGTTGCCCCTGTCATTCAAACAGGAGGAACTCAGGCAGCACGGACACGCCATCCAATGCCGTATTTATGCTGAGGATCCCGATAATAATTTTATGCCAAACCCGGGCACCATCAAGCATATCACAGTCCCGCTCGGACTGGGGGTGCGATACGATGGCTATGTATACGAAGGGTATGAAATTCCGATGCATTACGATCCGATGATCTGTAAATTGATCACCTGGGGAAAAACCCGCAAAGAATCGATTGCAAGGATGAGACGCGCCTTATATGAATACAAGATAACCGGTGTTAAGACCTCCATCAAATTCCTCGAACGAATCATGGATGCACCTGAGTTCATCGAAGGCAAGTATAACACCCATTTCATTGAAGACAACCATGACCGGTTGTTTACCAAAAAACCATGCGGTACCGAGTGTGAAGATATGGCCATCATCACCGCATTTGTTGATTACCTCGATAAACTTGCTGAGATCCAGCCTCCGAAATATACGGAGGAACTCGGAAGCAACTGGAAGGATTTTGGCCGCAAACGGAATGTTTTACGATTATAATTGATCCCCATGGCATACGAAATAAGTATCGGACATCGCACTGCGAAAGTTGAACTGCTGAACAGGGTCGGAACAAAGGCGCTGATCAAGGTTGACGACATTAAATACGACATCGACATTGTGGAGGTTGAGAATGGGGTCTATTCCATCCTGTACAACGGCCATTCACACAATGTTGAGCTGATCAATGGAGAATCCAGCAAAAAATACATTGTGAATACCTTTTCAAAAACCTTTGATACAGAGATCATCGATGCAGAATCAAAATACATTCATAACCGCAACCAGGGCATCGAAGTAGAAGGGTCAAACCAGGTATTATCTCCCATGCCCGGCAAAATTGTGAAAATCCCGGTTTCGGTGGGTGAAGTGGTTACGGCTGGTCAAACCCTGATCGTGGTGGAGGCCATGAAAATGCAGAGTGAATTCAAAGCCACCGGTGAAAAAATTGTACAGGCCATCCTGGTGAAAGAGGGTGATACGGTGGATTCGCATCAGCTGATGATCAAGCTTGAGAATGTGGAGATTTGAGGATGTGGGGATGTGAAATTTTTTGATTTAATTTTAACATATGCAGACGATAGACGAACGTTACCAGTTTTTTGAAGATAAAAATCGCAAGGCTGAGCTTGGCGGCGGCGCTGAAAAAATTGCCAAGATTCATAAAAGCGGCAGGCTTACGGCCCGTGAGCGGATTCTGACCCTGTTGGATGTCAACACGTTTGTTGAGATGGATAAACTGGTGATGCACCGCTGTCACGATTTCGGAATGGGCCATAATAAGGTGCCTGGCGATGGAATGGTGACAGGATATGGAAAAATCGACGGGAGGCTCACCTTCGTCTTCGCTCAGGATTTCACCGTATTTGGTGGCACCATGAGCCGTGCCAATGCCGATAAGGTGGTGAAAATCATGGATATGGCTATGAGAATGGGCGCTCCGCTGATTGGCCTGAACGACTCGGGAGGTGCACGTATCCAGGAGGGCGTCGAAAGTCTTGCAGGATATGCCGATATCTTTTACCGGAACGTAATGGCATCCGGGGTGATTCCTCAAATTTCAGCCATCCTCGGCCCCTGCGCCGGTGGCGCCGTCTATTCTCCGGCCATGACCGATTTCATTTTTATGGTGAAGGAGTCGAGTTATATGTTTGTCACAGGCCCTGAAGTTATTAAAACCGTGACGCACGAAGAGGTCTCTATGGAGGAACTCGGCGGAGCCATGTCGCACAATACCAAGAGTGGAGTGGCCCATTTTGCAGGGGAAAATGATGAACAGGTGTTGCTCATGATCAGAGAGCTGATGAGTTTTCTCCCTGCAAATAATATGGAAGATCCTCCAACACAGCCCTGTACTGACGATGTGATGCGGCAGGATGAAAAACTTCAGACCGTCGTTCCGGCCGATCCGAATAAACCATACGACATGAAGGATATCATCACCACGGTGGTCGATAACAATAATTTCTTTGAGGTAATGCCTCACTTCGCCCAGAACATTCTTACAGGATTTGCGCGACTGGGTGGCAAACCGGTTGGCATTGTCGCCAATCAGCCTGCCTTCCTGGCCGGGGTTCTGGATATAAATTCATCCATCAAGGCCGCCCGGTTCGTACGTTTCTGCGATTGCTTCAATATTCCGCTGATCACCTTCGTGGATGTTCCGGGATTCCTGCCGGGAACCAATCAGGAGTTTGGCGGAATCATCAAGCATGGGGCCAAGTTGCTTTATGCGTTCTCAGAAGCCACAGTTCCAAAAATCACCCTGATTACCCGGAAAGCATATGGAGGAGCCTACGACGTGATGTCAAGCAAGCATATCGGAGCCGATATCAATTACGCCTATCCAACGGCCGAAATTGCCGTGATGGGGCCCGAAGGCGCAGTCAACATCATTCACAAAGGGAAACTCAACGAAGCTGACCGTACCGAGGCGGTGGATCACTACCGTCATACCTTTGCCAACCCATATAAAGCAGCTGAACTCGGCTATGTCGATGAGATCATTCTTCCTCGCCAGACCCGTACAAAACTGATCCAGGCGCTTGAGCTGACACAGAATAAAAGCAAAACAAACCCGCCTAAAAAGCATGGGAATATACCCCTGTAAAATGACGAATGACGAATGACGAATGACGAGTGACGAATGACGAATGACAAAAAATCGAATGTTTTATGAAGGCCTTCCGGTCGTTGATTGTCTTCCTGCCAATGATCTTCCTGACGATGACCTCCATCCAGGGACAGGAACAAGAAATACGGTCGATCACCCCTGATTATCCATTTGCTGCCAGGGCATATGATTCAATTTTAGCTGCCAGGCTGCCTTTGCTGCAGCTTCCTGAAAGTTGCCGGGGGAGGTTACTGCCCGTCATGGTGGATAATTCACAGAATGATTATTGGCCGGGAATTAAAGATCAGTATATTTTATATACCTGCCAGCAATATTGCGGCGTGGCCTATGTTTATGGTTATGAAATAAACCGTTTACGCAATCAACCCGGCTGGTATTGGGATAACAGCTATCCGGCCCATTACACCTGGAATTTCATGAACCAGGGTGAACGATATACCGGGGTGAACTATCTTCAGAGCTTCGAAGTCATCAGGCAGCAGGGGCATATGACATCGGATGATTATGGACCTGACACGGCAACATCGTTCCTTGGCTGGATAAGCGGATATGACAAATACTACCGCGGAATGTTCAACCATCTGAAACAGGTTTATGCAATCAAGGTAAACAGCGCGGATGGGATAAATACCCTGAGAAATTATCTGTACGACCATCTCGATGGCTCTTCCGCCGGGGGTATTGCTTGCTTTTCGACCAACAGCGCCACCCTGATCTATATGCCAAAACTCCCGGGCGGAACACCGGAGGAGGGTAAAAATGTTATCACTGCATGGCAAACCGATCCGGTTCATGGAATGGCGGTGGTAGGTTATAACGATTCCATCAGATATGACATAAATAAAGATGGAAAATACACCAACAACATCGATATCAATTTGGATGGCATCATTGATGCCCGCGACTGGGAAATTGGTGGATTCAAACTGGCCAATTCCTTTGGTCACTGGTGGAGCAACGATGGATTTGTGTATGCCCTTTACCGCACCTTTGCCATGAATTATATTGAAGGAGGAGTTTGGAATAACAGGGTCTATGTGGTGGAGGCCGATACGGCGTATGAGCCCCGGCTGACGATGAAAGTCAAGCTGAATTACGACTCCCGCAACAAAATCCGCATTTTGGCCGGGGTTAGCTCCGATACCCTTCAGGGAATGCCAGACCATGAAATTGATTTCCCGATCTTTAATTTTCAGGGAGGCGCCCATTCGATGCAGGGGGCCGACTCGCTTCCGGATTCCGATACCATCGAATTTGGCCTTGATGTGACCCCGCTTCTCAATTTTGTCTCACCCGTAGGGCCAGCCCGCTATTATCTGATGGTCGAAGAACGTGATCCTGACCACTTGGGCCAGGGTTCGATTTTGAAGGCATCTTTTATCAATTATGTAAATGGGCGTGTTGAGTTTCCCGTCCCTGAGGAAAATGTGATTATCAAGGATAACGATGTTACCCTGGTGTCCGTTGTTGGAACGATGGCAAAACCCGTTGTTCTGATTACCACGGCCAGCCTTCCCCCGTTGGTGCCGGCTCAGCCTTACCAGGTACAACTGGAGGCCACAGGAGGAAAGCCTCCCTACAGCTGGTCGCTACAGGAAAAATTTACCAGGGAACCTTCCGTGGGCGTGATGCCCATGATAACGGGTACTTCAATACAATCCTATAAGGAATTTACCTCCTATACCGCAGTTGCCCTGCCTTTCAGTTTTCCCTTCTACGGAAAAAAATATGATACCATTTACGTAAACAATTACGGATTTATCACCTTCGATTCACAATATCTGCCTGAACCCTATGTAACCGATGAAATGAACATGCTGGAGATGTTTCCAACCATCACGCCCGCCTTTTCGCAAGAATATACATACCAGGCCAATAAAAATGATGGCATCTGGTTCCAGGCCGATGCTTCACATGCGGTCATTCGATGGAAAGTCTCCGTGTTAAAGCATCTATCTGCCTCTGTGAACGATTTTGCCCTGATATTGTATCCCGATGGTCAATTTGAATTTCGTTACGGTACGATGAATAACCAGGGATTCAGACAAATTTTTTATTCCGGCATTTCGAAAGGGGATGAGCAGAATTTTATGTTGGAAAGGCAATGGAACGCCGATGATGTTGCGGGGAAGAGTTTCAAATTTAAGCCCCCGTTGATGCCTGCAGGATTGGCGCTGGAGATGGGTGGATTATTGACCGTGGTCCAGGCAGATTCTACGCAAATTTACGACCTTCCTGTTCAGGTGGCTGATGCCGGAAAGATAACAGATTCAAAGGTGCTTACCCTCTGCTCCGGGCTTGAATTGGTGCATCAGCTGATGTGCGGAACGGGTGACCGTCTTGAATTTGGGCAACAGGCTTGTTTGAAACTGGTATTGACCAACACAGGCAATCTTCCCATGCAGCCCCTGACGATAAAAATCAGAAGCACGGACTCTCTTTTGCAAATCACAGACAGCGTGGTTTCCCTGCCAAACCTTCAGCCTGGAGTCCCGGTTATCCTGCCATCAGCATTTTCCTTTGGATTAAAGCAGGCGACACCCAATAATTTTCCTGTGGAGATGACCATCATGGTTCAATCGGGCCGGCAGAGTTGGAATAAAGAGGTTCAATTCCTGGTTGGTGCTCCCGATCTGGTTATTGAACCTCCCCGGATTTGGGATGGAGACAACAACATCCTCGATCCTGGCGAAGTGGCCGATCTGGTGGTGAGTTTTAAAAACAGATCTGAGCAAATGGCTCAACATCTTCAGTTAAAACTCCTGTCGCAGGAATCGCTGATTACCATCCTTTCAGCGCCCCAGATCGAAATTGATCGTTTCGAGGGATTTTCTTCAAAGGAATTCCGGTTTCAGATCAAAGCTTCCAGGGATGCCCTGCCCGGGAGTATGGTCGCCATGAAAATTTTACTGAATGATTCACTCGGAGCATCTCAGATCCTTGATTTCAGCCTCCAGGTTGGAACCAAACCTATTGCCATCGTCAGCCTTTCATCTATGCAGTCCTCTGCAATGGCAATGATGCATGTCCTTGACAGCCTGCATGTTGGATATGATACCCTTCGATCAATGCAATTCGATTGTAGCAGGTATGCCAGTATTTTTCTGATTCTGGGCACCGCTGTTTCAGGAACCTATGTACTTAACGAGTCTGAAGGCGCTCTCCTGGCCGATTATCTCAGACTGGGAGGAAATCTTTACATGGAGGGATATTACACCTGGTATTATGCCCCCACGACAACGTTGCACCCCATGTTAAAATACACCAGCAAGAGGATTCCTGCCTACTATTATCAGCATGTGACAGGCGTTCCGGGTACTTTTACCGACGCAATGAATTACAATTATACCGCTGCGTTATACTATGCTATCTTCAATTTAGAACCGGTATCCCCGGCCTATGCCACCTTGATCAATGCAGATAATTCTGTTAAGAACCTTGAAATCGTGTATGATGGAAATGATTATAAAACCATAGCTACCATGCTTGATTTCAGTGCTTTGGCCGATGGCGCTCCTCCTTCTGCAAAGGCAACCCTGATGCAGCGCTACCTTGAATTTTTCGATTTGAACATCACAGGCCCCTATCCTTTGTTTCATGCTGCCCGTTCAACCCTGTGCAGAAACAGCAATCTTGTGTTTAATGATGATTCCTACGATCATATCACATCCCGGTACTGGGAATTTGAAGGTGGAACGCCTGCAACGAGTACCGAACAGGACCCTGTTGTGGTGTATGCTGAACCCGGAATATTTGATGTTAAGCTGACAGTTTCTGATGGCCTTCACAGCAAATCAGTTCTCAAGGAAAACTACATCACCGTTGGCCATTGCAGTGGTATTGCAGAAGCAAATGCATCGTCCCTCTTCCGGATTTTCCCAAACCCTTCATCTGACAGGGTAACAATTGAGTTTAAACAGAAAATCATCGGAAATTGCCATGTCAGGATGTTCGATCTTGCAGGTTGCCAGGTAATGGAAATGCAGCAGTTGATGCCATCAAACAACCGCATCAGCATGGATGTCTCCGGTTTAACCAAGGGCTTCTATTTTCTCAGTGTACAGGCAGGTGAACTGATTTCGGTGGTGAAGTTGATCCGGAACTAACCCTCTTCATTGTTAAACATTTCTTACCTTTGAACTTTATTTTATCAGCGGAATCGAATGACCCAATTGAAGCAGCAGATTGAAACATTATCCAGGTCGTTTTTTGAGGAGGTGGTGGCCATCCGGCATCACCTTCACCAGAACCCTGAGCTGTCGTGCGAAGAGTACCAGACTGCGGACTTCATCTGTAAAAAATTGGATGAATATGGCATCCGGTATCAAAGGGGCGTGGCCGGCACCGGGATCGTCGGGTTGGTCGAAGGAAACAATCCTTCCGCAGGTTGTATCGCATTGAGGGCCGATATGGACGCGTTGCCTGTCATAGAAGCCAATGATGTCGGATATACATCGGCCGTACCGGGGAAGATGCATGCATGCGGACATGACGTGCACATGGCCTGCCTGCTTGGTGCAGCGAAAATTCTTCAACAAATTAAAAATCAGTTTGATGGAACCGTAAAGTTGTTGTTCCAGCCATCGGAGGAGTCATACCCCGGTGGCGCCATCACCATGATCAATGAGGGTGTGCTGGAAAATCCAAAGCCGCAGTACGTGATCGCACAGCATGTGATAAACAACCTGGATGCCGGCGATATCGGGCTGAAAGCAGGTCCATATATGGCCTCTACCGATGAAATTTTTATCACCGTGATGGGTAAAGGTGGCCATGCCGCCACACCGAACCAGGTGATTGATCCGATTCTGATAGCTTCACATATTGTCATTGCGCTCCAACAAATTGTAAGCAGAGTGGCCGACCCTGGAATTGCTACCGTGGTTTCATTTGGAAAAATTATTGGAGCCGGTCGCACCAATGTAATTCCTGATGAAGTTATTTTGGAGGGTACAGTACGCACCTACAGTGAACCCTGGCGCAAAGAAATTCATAAGCTGATCCGGAACATGGCGACCGGCATCGCTGAAGGAATGGGCGCCAAATGCAACGTGCGCATCTCACATGGTTATCCCTTTCTGAACAATGATCATGGTTTAACGGAGAAGTTGCAGAGGCTGGCTTCTCAATATTTGGGAAATGATCACGTGAAAACGCTTGAACAGCGCATGACTGCCGAGGACTTTGCCTATTTCGCCCAGCGTTTGCCCGCGTGTCTTTTCCGCCTCGGGATTACCAATACGGATAAAGGGATCAATTCAAACCTTCATACAGCCACCTTTGATGTGGATGAACATTGCCTCGAAACCGGTATGGGTGTTATGGCCTGGTTTGCCAGCAGTCTCCTTCAGCCGCGAAAAACGACAGAAATTCTGTGAGCAATTTTTTCAATATTATTCGAGACCCATTCCCAATCACGCGTCACGCGTCACGCCTTTTTCATCACGCGTCACGCGTCACGCGTCACGCCTTATTCCTCCTCATCGCATCCCATTCCTTCTCCCAGGACATGAAGCCTCTCCCCGGCCTGCCTTTCCAGCAAACTGCTCCGCAGGCGGGAAATGAAGAACAGCTGGCCATGCAGTTTTACCAAAACCGCGAATTTGATAAGGCTGCCGGATTGTTTGAGCGCATTTATGAGAAAAAACCATCCATATTCAATTACCAGTATCTTTTTTTCTGCCTGGTTGAGATAAAGGAATACGGAAAGGCTGAACGTTTGGTGAAAAAATGTCAACGGGCTGAACCGGATGCCCCCAGGTATCAGGTTGACCTTGGCTATATTAACTACCGGTCAGGACACCCCGACAAATCAAAGAAATTTTATGAGGATGCCGTGAAAAAGTTGAGCGCAGATCAACAGCAGATCTTTGAACTGGCCAATGCATTTATTACGAGGGGTGAGTACGAATATGCCATTCGAACCTATCAGAAAGGGAAGCAATTGTTGAACAACACCTATCCCTTTGGCTTTGAAATGGCAGGGGTGTTTGAAAGAATGGGCGATTTTACCAATGCCATGGAAGCCTATCTTGACTTGCTTGAAACGAATAGCAGTTACATGAATACAGTGCAGGACCGGATTCAGATGATCCTGTCATTTGATGTGAACAATGAAAAAAATGAACGGCTTAGGAAAATTCTCCTTGCCAGGGCACAACGGGAGCCAGATAAGCACTGTTTTGCTGAACTTCTCTGGTGGTATTCCATCCAGCAAAAGGATTTTGACATTGCACTTATTCAGGCCAAAGCCCTCGACCGGCGGTTGAAAGAAAATGGCGAAAAGCTGGTATCGCTGGCGAACCTGGCCATATCCAATGAAAAATTCGATGTCGCCATAGCATGTTATCAATACCTGGTTTTAAAAGGAGCTGCATATTCCTATTATGATTACAGCCGCCGTGAACTGGCAAACACCCGCTACCTGAAACTAATTTCCGAACCGGTACCACAAAAAAAGCAGCTTGAACTTCTTGAAAAAGAGTTTCAGGATATTTTGGCCAAATCTGGAAATAACCCGGACCATATCAGTTTGATCAGGAATCTCGCCCACCTCAGGGCATTTTATCTCGGGAAACCACAGGATGCATTGGATCTGCTGAATAAGGCCATTCATATGCCTGGGGTTCCTGCTGCCGAACAGGCAAGGTGTAAAATTGAACTTGCCGACATCATGTTGTTTACTGATGATGTTTGGGAGGCGACATTGCTCTATCAGCAGGCCTATCAGGATTTTAAATCCGATGTCCTGGGCCAGGAGGCCAAATTTAAAAATGCCAAACTTTCTTTCTATATCGGGGAATTTAAATGGGCCAAATCCCAGGCAGATATTTTAAAGGCAGCGACCTCAAAGCTTATTTCAAATGATGCCATTGCATTATCCCTGCTGATCAGCGAAAACTATGATCCCGACAGCAATACGATAGCGCTTGGCCTTTATGCACGCGCCGATTTATTCAATTACCGGAATGAAATGGATCTGGCGCTTGAAACGCTCGATTCAATTTCGCGTATATTCGGAGAGCACCCGATTTTGCAGCAGGTTCTTTTTAAAAAGGGGGAGATAAAACGCAAACAGGGAAAATATGCAGAAGCCGATAGTATATTTCAGCTGCTTGTGAAGGAATATCCCAATGAAATTTTGGCTGATGAAGCGCTGATGCAGGCGGCAGCCCTCAACGAAGGAGAGTTGAAAAATCCGGAAAAAGCAATGTCGCTTTATCAGGAGCTTCTCGATCAGTACCCGGGCAGTATATTTGTCCCCGATGCGAGAAAAAAATTCCGTTTATTGCGGGGAGATAAGATTCAATAACAGTTCCAAAAATGATGATACGACCAAAGAAACACCTGGGCCAGCACTTCCTTAAAGATGAAAACATAGCTGCAAAGATTGTCAGTTATCTGAATCCTGCCTACCCGGTGGTGCTTGAGATTGGACCAGGGATGGGGGTTTTGACAAAATATATTCTTGAAAATCCGGATTTTGATCCCTGCTTCATGGAGGTGGATCGTGAATCAGTTGAATATCTGAATGCGGTATTTCCGGGAATCCGGGACCGGCTCATACTAGCAGATTTCCTATCCTATGATCTTGCTCAGTTTCCACCGGCACACGGTCCCGTTTCAGCCGAAAATGTTATTGGCCATGAGCCCTTGCCGAAATTCACGGTGATTGGAAATTTCCCCTACAATATCTCCTCACAGATCCTATTCAAGGTTCTAGAAAACCGAGACCGGGTTCCCGAAGTGATCGGCATGTTCCAGAAGGAGGTGGCCGAGCGGATTGCCGCTCCACCCGGGAACAGGACCTATGGAATTATCAGTGTGCTTTTGCAGGCGTTTTACAATATCGAATACTTGTTTACCGTTAGTGAAACAGTGTTCTCGCCACCTCCAAAAGTAAAATCTGCTGTAATTCGACTCAAACGAAACAACACAGCCAAACTGGCCTGCGATGAAGCGTTCTTTATCCGCCTGGTAAAAACAGCCTTTAATCAGCGCAGGAAAACCCTGCGAAATGCAATACGTCCTATGCTTCCGCCACAGACCTTCGCGGCCATGTCACCCATTCTTTCTTCTTATCTTGGCCTGCGAGCCGAGCGACTTTCGGTGGAGGATTTCGTTAAGCTGGCACTGGAAATATCCCCGGAATAACGAAATTAGATATTACACAAACACATCCTTTTTGTCATGTTTTATCTTGCCTTTAACAGGGTTTCAGCATTTTTTGACAGAATGGCTGTGAATTGCAGGACTTTTTATCGTCTGGCATGGCTGTTGTCAAGATTAAGATTAAATACAAATAAAATAAATTATTTTTCAGCTACGACTTCATATATGACGATATATTCATCCACAAATAAATTATTATTCCTGCTGTTTATCTTGATGGGTCCCAATCTGGTTGCCCAAACAGGTTTGATCAGGGGCCATATTTTAAATCACAAGAACAATGAGCCGATTCCGTTTGTAAATATCATCATTGATGGCAAGCCCACCCAGGGGGCCACAAGTGATGTTGACGGAATTTTTACAATTTCCAAAGTTGCTCCGGGTTATACCCGGCTGATAGCGACAGCCGTGGGATTTAAAAAATTCATCTCTGACGATTTCCTTGTCACCAATGCAAAAACTACGGATTTGGACATTCGCATGGATGAACTTGTAATCACCCTTTCCCAGGTTGAAATCAAGCCGTCTGTTGTTGAAAGAAATGAAGAGACACCGGTATCATTGCAGAAACTGACCATCCAGGAAATTGAACGCAGCCCGGGCTCGAACCGCGATATTTCAAAGGTTATCCAAAGTTTACCCGGAGTGGCCTCATCACCCTCCTTCCGAAACGATATCATTGTACGCGGAGGTGGCCCTGGAGAAAACCGCTTCTACCTTGATGGCGTTGAAATTCCCTATCTGAACCATTTTTCTACGCAAGGTGCTTCAGGTGGCCCGGTTGGTATCATCAACGTCGACTTCATCCGTGAAGTCCAGCTCTACTCAAGCGCTTTTCCCACGGCCAGGGGCAATGCGCTCAGCTCGGTAATGGATCTGCGCCAGGTTGATGGGAACAAGGAAAAATTCGGCGGCCGCATATCCCTGGGTTCGAGCGATCTTGCACTGACGCTGAATGGTCCGATAACAAAAAATTCTTCCATGATCCTTTCTGTGCGCCGTTCATACCTGCAATTGCTGTTCAGCGCACTTAAACTGCCATTTCTTCCGACATACAATGATTACCAGTTTAAATATAAAATCGACATCGATAAGCGGAACCAGCTATCGGTCATCTCCATCGGGGCACTTGACAAAAACAAGTTGAATACAGGCATTGCCAACCCGGATGACTTTCAGAAATATATTTTACAGTCACTCCCTGTAAATGATCAGTGGAGCTATACGTTTGGCCTTGTTTACCGGCATTTTCGCAACAGGGGATACGACACATGGGTGCTGAGCCGTAACATGCTCAACAATGATCAGACAAAATATACAAACAATGTAGAAATTCCCGATAGCCTGTTGCTCAAGTATAATTCGCAGGAGAGTGAGAACAAGCTTCGCTATGAAGGACTGACCGATCTCGTGAAATGGAAAATCACCTATGGGGCAGGACTTGAATATGCAAAATATACAAATAAGACCTACCAGAAGATATTTGTCGGGAACCAGCTCCGCACACTGAATTACAATTCGATGATCGAAATGTGGAAATGGAATGTGTTCGGACAGGTCAACCGGGCTTTTTTCAATGACCGGCTCAACCTCAATCTTGGAATCAGGATGGACGCAAACAACTATTCTGATCTCATGAACAACCTTTTAAAGCAGTTTTCTCCGAGATTTTCTGCCTCGTATTCATTTATTCCAGATAAATTCTTTATCAATTTCAACGTCGGCCGTTATTATCAGCTCCCGGCCTATACCTCCCTCGGCTTCCGCAGCAACAGCGGCATTCTGGTGAATGATTCACTTGGGATAAAATATATTTCGGCCGACCATCTCGTTCTGGGTTTTGAATATCTGCCTGTCACAAACGCTAAAATCTCCCTTGAAGGATTTTACAAGTATTACAGGAATTATCCTTTTTCGATCCGGGATTCAGTTGCTCTGGCAAGCAAGGGAACCGACTTTGGCGCCGTGGGAGACGAGCCTTTGCTGCCCATTTCAAAAGGGCGGGCCTATGGATTTGAAATTCTGGTCAGAAATGCCGATATCTTTAAATTCAATTTTATCATGACCTATACCTTCGTCCGCAGTGAGTTCACAAATTATGATGGTGCGTATATTCCTTCAGCCTGGGATAACCGGCATCTGATCAATGTGACTGTCGGCAGAAAATTCAAACACAATTGGGAAATCGGCGCTAAATGGAGATTTGCCGGGGGACAACCCTATTCACCCTGGGATATGAACAAATCGAGCCTGGTAGTAGCCTGGGATGCACAGGGCAAGGGATACATCAACTATGATGCCTTCAATACCCTCAGGTTGACCTCATTCAATCAGCTTGATATCCGGATCGATAAGGGATTTTACTTTAAAAAATGGTCGCTGATGTTTTACCTTGACGTGCAGAATGTGTTGAACTTTCAGTCGCAGCAGCCCGATTTGCTTGTAAATACCCAGGAGGATGGATCAGTGGTAAAATATATTGACCAGGAGGGTCAGGAACGCTATAAATTGCGAACCATCGAAAATTCGGCAGGTACCGTTCTGCCTGCCATCGGCATCATGATCGATTTTTGACCAGCCTGAGGTTCTGAGTCTTTATCAAACCTTTGTTTTATAGGTCATGCGATGCTTTATATTCCTGAAAAAGTAAAAATCACTTTTCCGGTACCTGAAAATCTCCTGTACAGGCATTTTAACCATTTTTGCATAAACGATCAAAAAGATAATTGATCCAACGGCATAGCTTACATTGGTAGCCCAGGATGCCCCGATACCCCCATATCTGGGAATCAGGAACAGGTTTAATACGAAATTGATCACCAGCGCCGGCATGAACGCATAGATGGCAATCTGAGGCTTCCCCATGCCGGTCAGGCGGCTATTCAGGATACGGAATCCAACCAGGATCAATATCCCGGGAAGAACAACCTGAATCATTGAAACACTTGGGATGTATTCTTGCCCGAAGATCAGTGGAACCAGGTAGGGGGCAGCAAAGAAAATCAAAAGCCCCGCCAGGAGTCCTATCAGCAGCGATACCCGGAAAATGGATGCAACGGTGCGGTGAACGAACTGGTCATCACGTGTATTGGCGCTGCGGCTCAGGACAATCGATTCAATGGCAAAAGGAATATGCCACAATTGTTCTGCGATTTGCATGGCCACTGAATAGAATCCAACCTCCTCAAGGGTCGAAAGTTTCTTCAGCATCAGAATATCGAGCCGGTAGTTGAGCTGCATGATGAAAATCGCAATTGCATTCACCAAACCGAGTTTAATCATACTTTTCATGATCCCTTCATGGTATTTCCATGTGATGTTATACCTGAATTCGATAAAGATCAGCCGGTAGGTGAAGAAAAACATGATAAAATTGGCCAGGGCAATCGCTGCAAATGCGCCCAAAACCGACATTTTTAGCCCCCACACAAAAAGAATGGTGAGTAGCAGTGTAATGATGGTCGGTCCGGCGTTAAGAATAGCCGCACGCTTTATATCCTCTTTCCCAAGGAAAACCCCGCCGGCAAAGATATTGGTGAGCAAAAGGGGAATTGTAAGCAGGACCAGCACGATAATGAGCGGATCGAAAGGCTGGCTCTCAGCAAAAAAATAGACCGATCCGCAAACGATGATGCTCAAAGCGCTGGTCCATAAAAGAAGTATCAGTAAAGCCGAAACAATATGGTCTTCGGGCAGAAGCTTATTTCCGATATGGTAGATGGTACTCCTTCGGATCCCAAGTTGGGTAAAGCCAATGATCATGACCGGAACAACAATGATGGCAGAATAAAGGCCGAATCCTGCAGCTCCCAGCATGCGGGAGAGAATGACCCCGATGGCAAGGTTGCTGAGGGTCACCGTCAGATTGCTCCCCAGGAAACTGAGAATATCACGCAGGTAGGTTCTTTTGGCCATCAATTCTTCTTTGTGAGAAGGAGCTTATCCCTTGATTCGGATCGGTAAAAGATGATCAAGGCAAACGCGATAATAAAAAGATTGCTGACGCCGATAAGTCCCATGTTAAAGAGGACATCAGATAATTTTTCACCCAACAAATCCATCGAGTTGGCGCCGTAAAAAAAGATTAAAATGACAAAAACCGCAATCGGCAAAACCTTCTTCTTGGCAGCTAAAAAAAAGACAATCAGCATGATGAGTGGCAGCGTACAGAGAAAATGCTCCGAATCGGTCTTTACCAGATTTGGGAGAATGGCGATGAGAACAAACCATTCCATAATGAGTCCTGCATGCTGTAACCGTGCTGTGTTACCATGCTTTTTTTCGAATAACCTGTTGAAATAGTGCATGATAAGGAATACCAATCCGCCACCGGCGATGATCAGGTATTGAAATTCGTTGGGGACATTCGGGTTGATGTAATGCTGAATCAGATATTGCATCGAATTATGTCCGGGATATTCGGCATTGTGGGCGAAGATGTTGCGGATCCATTCTCCATGTAAAAAAACACTGTACGAAAATCCAAAAAAGAGAGCCGGGATCAGAAAACCCAGGATCAGCGTGCCGCCCAGGCTGGCCAGTACTTTCCATTGTTTTCTGAAAAGCAGGGGAAGCAGGAGAATCAAAAAGAATGGTTTCGTCAGAACCACGAGCCCGAAGAGAATACCTGACAGAATTAACTTCGATTTCATCAGCGCATCAATAGAAAGGCAAAGCAGAAGCAACAGCAGCACATTGATATTTCCCAGATGGAGCTCTTTGACAAAATGGATCAGGACACAAATGAAAGCAAACGAAAACAGCAGATTCAGGTTTTTCCAGGGTTTCTCAAAAAGATAATTTTTATACACATTACGGATGACAAAAAACAGGGAGACAATGATGAAACTTAGGATAAAAAAGTGAATAACAGCAGCTATTTCAAAGGGAAAAAGGCAATATGGAAAGACGAAAAACAGCACAAAGGGCGAATATTTGTACAATCCTGAACTCAGACCAAACGGGATACCGTAAACCTGATCACCTGCCAGCATTGCTTTTGCCGCCAGATAATACACCTTAAAATCATTGAGCCAAAACCGGCCATTGATGTTCTCAATGATGAAATCCAGGACAAGCAAAGCCGAAGCGAAAATCACAAACTTCCATAATAATTTCAAATTCATTTTATCCATACGCAAACTATTCGTCATTGGTCATTGGTCATTGGTCATTGGTCATTGGTCATTGGTCATTACTTCTTCCACTCCGGCAACCTCCCCGGTGTAACCGGCGCTCCCATATTTTCAAGCGCCTGTTCAAGCTGAGGAATCTCCTTCTCGCCAATCTGCTTAACCTGTTCATATACAGGCGGGAACTCAGCCTCCAGGATAGCGTAAGCATCTTTCTGGGTTTGTGAAGGGTCACCGGTACTCATCCAACTGATCCAACTGAGTTTTCCGAGGCGGTTATTCAAGGGCACCGGTGCAGGTGGATTCTCCTCATCACTGGGTTTGATGGTGTTGCGGTTAAACTTCACGTTCAGGATCTCATCGAGCTGCAACTGCACCTCCCGAGCCCTCTTTACCAGCGCAGTATCGGCCGATGGGGTGCTGTTCAAGGCCTGGAGGATACTGGCAGCGCGCTTGTTTAACAATTCGGCATAGTATTCGGTTCCCTGCATCACGCGGGTGATTTCAGCTACTTTCTTGTGGAAGTCGACCATGGCGCTGCGATCACCGGCCGGCAGGGTCGTATTGTTCAGCACCACGGCGCTGAATTCAACAGGACCGGCCAGAGGTTTAGCCTCCCCATTGGAGGTCAGGGTCATTGTAACTTTGTATCTCCCCGGCATGGCAAGCACACCACTGCCATTGTCACTCAACGGATCAAATTTGTCGGTCTCCACGATCCGGGTTGCCTGGTATCTCAGGTCCCAGCTGATGCGGTTGATCCCTTTTGAAGGACTTTTACGGATGATCCGCACCGGGAATCCATGGGCATCGGTTACCGTAAAAGTGAGGAAGGGGGCGATTTCAAGCTTTTCGGCGCGCAATGCGGCTTCTGAAGGCTGCGGAATAGCTTCTCCTTTCTTAAATAATTCAGCCTCCTTCTCTTTGCGGATATCCCTTTTGGTTTTAGGAACATCCTTGATATAATAGGTGAAAATGGCCCCGAAATCAGGATTCTTTGCTACGTAAACAGTCGAACCCTGTGAACCTTTCGTATCGGTTGGAAGATACATCAGGGCATCCTTTACCGGGAAGAGATAACCGTTTTGATCAAGATTTTCTTTTTTCAGATTTCGCAGGGGGGTGTAATCATCAAGAATATAAAATCCCCGGCCAAAGGTGGCCAGTACCAGGTCATTCTCCCGCTTCTGAATGGTCATATCTTTCACACTAACCGATGGAATCCCCGATTTCAGCTGGATCCAGTTCTTTCCTCCGTCGATGGTAAAGAAACAGCCGAATTCCGTCCCCGCAAAAAGCAGGTCAGGATTGACAAAATCCTGGAGGATGCTGTGAACAGTGCCGTTTTCGGGAAGGTTCCCCGCAATGGAATTCCAGCTCTTACCCTTGTCATTGCTTTTCAGCAGATAGGGTTTGAAATCATCACGGAGAATATTGTCAAAGGATGCAAAAACTACCTTCTCATCAAAACGGGAGGCAAAAATATCACTCACATAGGTGTTTTCAGGAATACCGGGGAATTTGTCAATTTTAGTCCATGTTTTGGCATCTTCAGATACCTGGATCAGCCCGTCATCCGTTCCCGCAAATAACAGGTTCTCCCGCAGGGGCGATTCATCAAAGGAGATGATGGTCCCATACAAAGAAGTTGAAACATCTTTCTGAACGGCATCGATCGGCCAGTATTTGCCCATCACCGGCCAGGTGTTGCGGTCGATCTTCGCTGTAAGGTCATCGCTGATCACCTGCCAGGTATTCCCGCGGTCATCACTGCGAAAAACCTTGTTTGCCATGGTATACAGGCGTGTGCGTGCATGGGGACTGATGATCAGCGGGGTGTTCCAGTTCCATTTGTAACTGTCTTCTCCTTTTCGCGGTTCAGGCCGGATATCGACAGCCTCCTGGCTTTTTCGATCGTACCGCACCATGCCGCCATATTGTGATTCGGCATATACGATGTTGGGATCAACCGGGTCGATTTGTGACCAGAAACCATCTCCGCCATTGGTATTGAACCAGTCGTCGCTCAGAACGCCGGCTCCGGCAGTGGTGCGCGAAGGTCCTCCCATGCTGTTGTTGTCCTGGGTGCCGCCGTAAACATAGTAGAAGGGGGCGGAATTGTCAACCTGAACCCGGTAAAACTGAACGACCGGCAAATTGGACTTGAACAGAAACTCTTTTCCCCCGTCGAAGGTTTCATAGGCACCGCCATCGCTTCCGATAAAAAAATGTTTGGTATCATCCGGATCAATCCACATGGCATGGTCATCTACGTGGCGCTTGTTGTTCCCGACCTGCCTCCAGGTTTTTCCGCCATCTTCGGTGACCTGTGAGATGGTTTCAACAGAGTAAACTTTATTTACATCTAAGGGATCACAAAATATTTCATTGTAATACTGTCCCTGTGCCGAATGGTCGCTCATTTTCTGCCATGAGGCCCCCCGGTCAGTGCTGCGGTAAAAACCCTTGGTATCGGGGGATGCTTCGATGATGGCATAGAGAACATCTGGGTTTACCGGGGAGATCGCCAGTCCGATGCCACCCATCTCGTCCCCCGGAAGACCTGAAGTCAGTTTGTCCCACGACTCCCCGGCGTTGGTTGATTTGTAGATGGCTGTTTCCGGTCCGCCGCCGATTTTGGTAAAGACATGGCGACGGCGCTGCTCCGAGGAGGCATACAACACATCCGGGTTGCGCGGATCGAGGATCACATTGTTCACGCCGGTATTTTCACTGATTTCGAGGATTTTTTTCCAGATTTTTCCGCCATCGGTTGTTTTGTAAAGGCCACGTTCACCGCCCGCTCCCCATACGGAACCCTCGGCTGCCACATACACAACATCGGAGTTGCGCGGATCAATGAGAACCTTGCCAATCTGGCGTGAATCCTTCAATCCCATGTTTTTCCAGCTCTTGCCATTGTCGGAACTCTTATAAACCCCATTCCCGTATCCCAGAGAACGTTGGTGGTTGTTCTCGCCTGTGCCGACCCACACCACGTTGGGGTTATTATGATCAATCACAACACAGCCGATCGAGTAGGTCCCGTTGTTGTCAAATACAGGTTCAAAGGTCGTTCCGTTGTTGACGGTTTTCCATACATGTCCTGAAGCCACAGCCACGAACCATTCGCTGTGATTCTTCGGATTCACGGCAAAATCGGCAATACGACCCGAGCAAAATGCCGGTCCGATGCTGCGGAATTTCAAACCGCTTACCAAGCCAGAGTTATACACCGAATCCTCCTTGGGTTTATCTTTTTCCTTGGATTTGGATTTTTCCTTCGGCTTGTCTTTGCTGGTTTCCTTCGGGCTTTCAATCTTCGTATTTCTATCTGCAAATGCTGGTATAACCAGACATAGGATCAGGGCTCCGGTGAGAAGCCACAATGAAAATCGGGGTGATTTCATAGGTGAGAATTAAAAAGTTTTTGGATCGATTCAGTGCCGGGTTGTATGATTCCTTTTTCGGTGATGATTCCGGTGATATATTTTGCAGGAGTCACGTCAAATGCAGGATTTAATGCGGAAGATCCGGGAGAACATACGAGTACCCGCACATCCCGGCCGTCACTTCCAATGCCGTTCTGGTAGAGCACCTCATCTTCACTCCGTTCTTCAATGGGGATGTGTTTTCCGTCAGGACAATTCATATCAAATGTTGAAGTAGGGGCTGCCACATAGAAAGGTACTCCATATTCTTTTGCAGCAATGGCCTTTTCGAGGGTCCCTATCTTGTTGGCCACATCACCGTTGGCGGCGATACGGTCGGCTCCCACGATCATCATGTCAATTTTTCCCAGTGACATCAGCCAGGCCCCGGCATTGTCAGGAATAATGGTATGGGGAACCCCGGCCTGTTTGAGTTCCCATGCAGTGAGCCGGGCTCCCTGGCTTCGCGGCCTGGTTTCATCCGCATAAACAAAGATTTTTTTCCCCTCCCTGTGGGCCAGGTAAACAGGTGACAATGCCGTTCCGTAATCAACAAAGGCAAGCCATCCCGCGTTGCAATGGGTTTCAATATGCATCCCATCCGTGATGAGACCATTGCCATATTCGCCTATCTTTAGCGAATCCGCTGCATCACGGTCTGCAATCTGCTGCGCCTCCGCGAGTGCCGCTGTCCGGGAAATACGGGCTGCCGCATAAACCCGCTCCACAGCGTGGAAAAGGTTTCGTGCCGTGGGCCGTGTCGATTCAATCGTTCGCCTGGCCTCATCAATAAAATAAAGGAATTCAGATTCCGGCGCCTCCGTCGCGGCCTGGGCCATGGCAAAACCCGCGATTGCCCCGATGGCTCCTGCACCGCGTACCATCATGGTACGAATGGCATGACAACTGTCGGAACATGTTTTTGCCTCCTGGATCTGAAAATGAAATGGCAACAGGTTCTGTTCAATGAAAAAAACGGAGGTTCCTTTCATCCAGACAGTCCGGTAATCACATCCGTTGACTTTCAAAACAGGTCAATGGATGATGATCGATGTTTTGCCATAAAGAGGGGTTAAAATATTTTAAAGCCAAGGCTTATGACCCACACATTATTTTTGGAATCAAAACTCCAATTTTGAACCTCCTTAACCAATTGATTCAAGCCAAGCTGGTATCTTACATCCAAAGTAAACATCCAGACATCAACGCCTGCTCCTGCCTGAAGGCCCCAGTTTACTGATCTTAAATCACCACTGGTTACTTGCTGGGTACTGGTACCCCCTTCAGCGATGCTTTTATTTACAACGAAGGAGGCTGTAGGACCAGCAAGAATCCGAAGGTTGACAAAATCGCCTTTAATGATTTGAAAACCAAGGAGTACAGGAATGTCGATCGAACCAATTTTCACATTCTGTTTCCAGTTGGAAACATTACTGGTAAATACCCCCCCCTGGGTTGTATAATATATTTCAGGTTGCACATAGAGGCGGTTCCCGATGCGGGCAAAGGCACCGATCTGGAAACCCGATTTGAACCCATTTTTAACTGTATCAATGTTGGTTGAAATCTTCGAAGCATTGTACCCCACCTTGATCCCAAGATGAAATTTGCCATACATCACCTGTGCCGATAAAAAGATTAAAATAAAAAGGAGTAATTTTTTCATATCGAAAAATTTTAGAAACCAAGCAAAAATAGAATATTATTTCAAAAATAAAAAACCACATTCATTTTTTTGTCACGCGTAACGATCTTTGGTCACGCGTCACGCGTCACGCGTCACGATCTTGTCAAACCCTGTATACGGCACCAGCACCTTGGGAATGTTGATCCCGTCGGGAGTCTGATTGTTTTCGAGCAATGCTGCAACAATGCGGGGAAGTGCCAGGGCGCTGCCGTTTAGTGTATGGGCCATATGCATTTTTCCTGCTTCATCCTTGAACCGGAGCTTTAGCCGTGTCGACTGAAATGTTTCAAAATTTGATACCGAGCTCACCTCAAGCCATCGGGCCTGTGCCGACGACCACACCTCCATGTCGTAGGTAAGGGCCGACGTGAAGCTCATGTCTCCTCCGCAAAGTTTCAAAACCCTGAAGGGAAGTTCGAGTTTGCGGAGCAGTCCCGTGACATAATTTCTCATCTCTTCAAGGATGTCATAGGATGTGTCGGGATGGGCGATCTGCACGATCTCCACCTTGTCGAACTGGTGTAAACGGTTCAATCCGCGAACATCTTTGCCATAGGAGCCCGCTTCACGGCGGAAGCAAGCTGAATAGGCTACATTTTTCATCGGAAGCTCCTGGCTTTTCAGGATGGTGTCGCGGTAGATATTCGTTACCGGAACTTCGGCCGTAGGAATGAGATACAGATCATCGAGTCCGGCATGGTACATCTGTGCGTCCTTATCGGGCAACTGGCCTGTGGCATATGCTGATGCGGCGTTGACCATGTAGGGCGGCTGAACCTCCGCGTAACCGGCCTTCAGCGCTTCGTCGAGGAAGAAATTGATCAAGGCACGCTGCAGCCGTGCACCCTTCCCTTTATATACAGGAAACCCGGCTCCCGTGATTTTATTTCCTGTAATGAAATCAATGATGTCGTATTTCGTTGCGAGATCCCAGTGCGGAACAGCAAATGAGGCCGCCGCAACGACCTCGCCCTCCTGCATCACCACAAGATTATCTTCCGGGGTCTTTCCGCGGGGAACCGAAGGGTGGGGGAGATTGGGAACACGGACCAGAATATCATCCAGCTCTTTTTTAATGTTTTCAAGCGCAAGATCAAAATCCTTCCCCTGGTTCTTAAGTTCACCCGTTTGCTCTTTTAACTGGTCGGCTTCAGCAGTTTTACCGGATTTATACAGGATTCCGATCTCCTTGGCCAGGATATTGCTCTTTGCCTGAATGTCATCAAGTTGCTTCTGGGTTTCACGGCGTTTATCATCCAACGCAGCGATGCGGCGGATGATCTCATCTCCGTTGAAATTTTTAATGGAGAGGCGATCGATCACCTCTTGCTCATGTTCACGGATAAAATTCAATGAAAGCATAAAAACAGTATTAACGGACAAAAATAGTTAAAAACCTTGAGGCTGGGATAAAACAGACGGGAATAAAAAAAGTCGGCATGGTTTGGCCCAAGCCGACTCTTTAAAGAGGATGCGCAGCACGGATAATGTGCCGGAATACGCTAATTGGCTGTCTCTTCCATCGGAACGATCGAAACAAATGAACGGTCGCTGCGTTTCTTTTTGAATTCAACAATGCCATCGATGAGGGCGAAAAGGGTATGGTCCTTACCAATACCAACATTCAGCCCCGGATTGTGTACCGTTCCGCGCTGGCGGAGGATAATGTTGCCTGATCTGGCAAACTGACCACCATAAATTTTTACGCCTAAGCGTTTGCTGTGCGATTCGCGGCCGTTGCTTGAACTGCCCGCCCCTTTCTTGTGTGCCATACCTTCTATTAATTACAAATTACAAATTACAAATTACCAATGAGGAATTAGACTTCGGTTGTTTCCTCTTCCGTTTCCTTTACTTTTTTGGTTTTGGCTGTGCCTTTTATACTGATATTTTCGATCAGTATCTTGCTGAAATCCTGACGATGTCCTGATTCCTTTTCGTATCCTTTGCGACGTTTCTTTTTGAAGACCACCACTTTGTCGCCCCTTACATGATCAACGATCTGGCAAGTAATGCTGGAACCATCAACAAGAGGTTTTCCAACACTGATTTTGCCGTCGTTATCCAGCAGCAACACCTGGTCAAATTCAATTTTCGTTCCGGGGTCTCCTTCGAGCCTGTGAACAAAGATTTCGTCATTCTTCTCTACCTTAAACTGCTGACCAGCTATTTCAACGATTGCGTACATGATATAATGAATTGATGTTCGTAAAATTGGGAGTGCAAAGTTATTAATTTTTTCAATTTAACAAAGACTTAAAATAAAATAATGCCATTTTTCCCGATCAGGGGCACCTTTCTTCGCAATATTTTGCCTATTTTTGTCAAAAAAGAGGGACATTTTACTAAATATTTTCACCCAGTCTGCGAATCCCGGATGACCAAAAAACAGTTTCGGAATTTGGTTTTAACCCTTTTAATGTTCGGATCCTGTTTTCCGGGGGTTACACTTATGGCACAATCCTTGCCAATTGCGCCGGCTGTTCTAACGGGGGTGGTCACCAATGCGTTGAACGGAATTCCTGTTGTTGGTGCAAAAATCAAGGTTGTTAACCGCACAACCTATTCTGTTGCCGGTGGATTCTATACGCTGGCATTCGACTCAGCGGGCACCTTTATTGTCAATGTGTCCAAAGCCGGTTTCGATGCGTATACATCTACCCCGGTCTCCATTCAACAGGGTGCGACATTTACCTTGCCGGTCTCTATATCTGAAAATCTCAATACCCCTGGTCAGCCCGTTGTTTCATTTGATACAGTGCATCAGGTGGTTCATCTGACATGGAATAAACCTACCGGAAATTATGAGTTGATACAAGATGATGGCATCCAGGATAATTTCACGGTTTGGTCCCAGCCCGGCAATATGAATGCGGTAAGGTTCACCCCGGTTGCCTACCCGGCTTTTGTAACGGGAGGATCCATAAACATCGGACATTCAGCCAATTATCCGGCCGGAAGCAACCCTTTTGTCACGTTTCAGGTTAAATTATTGGATGCCAACGGCCCAAACGGAACACCCGGGAATGTGGTTGCCGGCCCCTTCAATGTCATGCCCAACACCTTTGGATGGGTGGAATTTTCCCTTCCTTCTGCCATAGCGATCACTTCCGGGAGTTTTTACCTGGTTATGGTCCAGGGAGGGAATGCCCCGAATGCCGCCGGACTTGCCGTGGATGAGAGTTCTTCCCAATTGAGGAGCTATGCGCGTTTTGTCACCGGCGGAGCTCCCTGGCTGCCCGCACAAGGGAATTTCATGATGCGCGTAATCATGAATGGACCGGGAGGACCGGTGAATATGAGCAATTTGCCTGAAGAGCCCATGAATTACCAGGTTTGGAGACTCAGGCAAGGGGAGGAGCAAAACCCGGCAATCTGGGCCATGCTCTCCAATACCAACAACCTTTCCCTTAACGACTCAGCATGGCCGTCGTTACCATGCGGACCCTACCGCTGGGCAGTAAAGGCAGCCTATTCGGGAAACCGTTTGTCGCCGGCTGCATTTTCCAATGTGCTCGGCAAATGCTGGACAGTTCCAATGGTGGTGCAGTTACAGTTTACCTGTGCTGTTACATCTCCAAGGGGTGCCTACGTTCAAATGAAAAATCTCGTCTATCCCGATACGTTGTACTCTGCTGTTGCGGATAGCTCTGGTTTTGTAACATTCCCGCACGTCTGGAAAGGGTATTACCAGATCTATGTCAAAAAATTCGGCCACATCGATTTTTATCAAAACCAATCGGCTGACCATGCCGACACTGTAAAGCTGATGGTACTTCAGAAACAAGCCCCCCCCTCTAATCTGGTAGTCGATGGCAAAAGCCTCTTGTCGGTATGGGATATCCCTGGGTATAATGAGGTTCTTTTCAATGAGGATTGGAGCAGCGGTAATTTTGTGACGCAGGAATGGGTTTTGGAAGGTGGCCAGAACTTCAGGATATCGACCACCATGGGAAATCCAAAACCTTCAGCCATGTTCAGTTGGGAACCTCCCGTGGTGAATTATGAGCAATCGCTTGTGAGTAAGCCAATTGACGGCGAATTCAGCCCGATTCTCACCCTTGGCTATGACATCAATCTCGACAATTTCAGCTCCGTCACCCTGAATCAAATGGCGGTCGAAATCAAATATGATTCAGTATGGCACAACCTGAAAACATGGAGCAACGCGGGTGGGAATATCTCCTGGACCCATGATCAGATTGATATTTCCCAATTTTCTGACAAGACCATCCAGATCCGGTTCAGATCCTTTGGTGTGGACTCCTACCAGATCAACGGATGGTATATTGATAACATCTCGATCATCGGATCAGTTTCACCCGCAATGCTTGCACCCTGTATTTTGGGATACAATTTTTATATTGATAATGCACTGATAGCCAGTGTGACCGGGAATCAATACCCCATTCCCGGTGAAAACGTGAAATATGACAGTGCATACGAGGCTTGCGTCGTAACGGTGTATGCCAGTGGATATTCTGAGGCGGCCTGCGATTCCTTTACCTCGCAGTTTCTGTGGCCACCGGCCAACCTGTCAGCAGTTACCAGTGGCAACAATGCAGTTCTTTCCTGGGAAAAGCCAAGGATGCCGGCAGATACGGGCAGTTATGTAACCCCTCCCGGACTGCTGGGATATAATCTCTTCAGAAATAATTCTCAGGTTTCCTTTATTCCATTCCCCGATTCATTGTCCTTTAGTGACCCGGCTTTGGAGCCGGGAAGTTACTCCTATTTCGTAAATGCAAGGTACGACCTGACCAGCTATGGATTTCCCGGCCAGCAGGACTCCTCACCTCCTGCCGGACCTGCCCTGGTGGAGATCAGTTATGGATTGCCCCTGCCATTCTCTGAATCCTGGGAACAGGGAACCTTCACCTACCAGGGATGGAACTTTACCCCTGGTCAGGGCAATTGGACCCTCAATTTGAATATCGGGAATCCGGCGCCTTCAGCAGAATTCCCCGGATTTCCATCCGAAACCGATTATGCCTATTCCCTGGAAAGCCCTGTGCTGGATGCCTCTTCCCTTTACTGCGCCACCTTGTGGCTCGACTTTGATATCCGGTTGCAGGACATGTACGCCAATGGCACTGAAGAACTGGTGGCTGAAGTATACTACAATGGAATCTGGCATAAAAAGGCCACCTGGAAAAACAGGGGCAGTTTTGATTGGACGCCGGCCCATGTTGATATCAGCACTGCATGCGGGAAGTCATTTCGGATTCGCTTTCGTGCGGCAGGATTGAATTCAACGGAAATTCTGGGTTGGAATGTTGACAATGTCGCTGTTTATGCCGTGTGCCGGCCTCCGACCAACCTCCAGGGAACATCCGCAGGCGATGATATTCAGCTTCAATGGAGTCCGCCACAGTGCAATGGGGGAGGATTTATCCTGCATGAAGATTTTGAAGGCGCTGAATTTCCACCCCAGCATTGGACCCGGATCATCCAAAACACAAATGCTACCTGGAGTCACACAGATTACGCCTCACCGGTAGGTGTGCATTCCGGAAATTATTCGGCCGGAATCTCTTGGGACTATGACCATCAGGATGAATGGATCATTGCCGAAGATGTGTTTGTCAGCGGGAATCTGCAATTCTGGAGCATGGGATTTCAGGGATCGGACCATGGCGATCATTATTATGTCAAGGTTTCAACGGATAACCAGGTAACCTGGGAAACCTTGTTTGATCTTTCATCACTTCCCCTGTATCCCGGTGGATATAACCAATGGCAGGAACCCTATACTGTAAATCTGTCTGCCTATATGGGTGAAAATATCGACATAGCCTGGCAAGCCTGGGAGGGTACCAGCCAGGGATGCTGGTACTATTGGGCCATCGATGATTGTTCAGTCGGCGGTAAGATGCTGGAGTTTACGATGGCGCAACCCCTGTATGATGTTTTCCGGAAGGATCCGGGTGCCGCTGAGTTTGTCGTGGTAAATTCGCAGCCTCTGACAGATACCTCATACATTGACCACAGCCTTCCTTCAGGTTTGTATGATTATTATACACAGGTTGCCAATGCGGCGTGCAGTCAGTCTATTCCCTCCGATACCATTGCTGTGGACGTGATCACCTCGCTGGAGGATTTTTCGCAGAGAACATGCAGTGTCTTTCCAAATCCGGCAAGTGATTGGATCACACTTAAATCAGCCTGGCCGGTGTCCCATGTCCTGATGATAAATTTGTTGGGAATACCCGTTTTGGAATTTAGGGTGAATGGCTTATGCGAGACAAGCCTGGGGTTGGAACAGATCCCCTCGGGTCAATATGTTTTGCGGGTATCCACCAGCAAAGGAACCAGGGAATTTTTGATCTCCGTGATAAAATAGGCAGGTCGCTACAATGTTTTCTTGAAATCCTGCTGAAAACTTCCATCAATGACAGGTTGGGAGATCTTCAGAGAAAGAGAGTCAACAGAGACAATGATCAGGGTGTGTTTCACTGCGGCTGAAGTATCTGTTATCACCACTTTATTGCCTTTGGAGTTCATCTTCCAACTGCCATGAATGTTCTTTTTCCCGGTGGAAAGCGTAACGGTTTTATCAGCTTTAAATGAGATATCAGTAAACATCATATCCCTCAATCCCTGCACCTTGTCTTTTCCGGCTTCAAGGTAGAGCTTCTTTAATTCAACCAACCGCTGGGCATCCGAAAGGGTATCTTCCCTGGAATTTTTACCATTTGAATACGAACCGGGTTGTTCCTTTTTCCAGTGGCCAACAATGAGCTTATTGTTCACATGCGAAACTGAACAGGAGCCTAAATACAGCGATCCGGTTATAAAGATGACGAAGTATAGAATATTTTTCATCAGACGATTATAATTGCTTTAAATAATTAATCCTTACTTCACCCTGCGGGAAACGTTCGAGGATTTGAAGACGCTGCGAGTCGATTCGGGTTATTTTAAAAAATATTTTTCCGGGAATCTCACTGCTGGTGAATGTAACCGTTTTTCCCTGCCTGTCAAGTTTCCAGATCCCCTTCACCGATCTGTCTTTGAAGGTATAGGCAGCGGTGTAATCATTTTTAAACTCAAGAGCGCTTTTTACATCAGGGAATTCAGATTGGATCGCACTCAGTCTCTCTGAGAGTTCCTTTCCGGATTCTTTTATATCGTTTGCTTCACCGGAGTCGATATTTTCAGCAACGAAAGAGGCATCCTTTTCATTTTGGCCGGAACTGACGGGGATCACTTTTATATTTTTCCATTGGCCAATGATTAACGTGCTGTTCACATGTGTTGCAGCACAGGATCCTAAAAAAAAGATCCCGATCACGAGTACGAATAGCGAGATAGAATTTTTCATGTGAATTCTGTGAAAGTTAAATAAGAGGGTCTTTGATGGTCTATTTCTTCTGATATCCAATTTGCACATCACTGGTTGGAAAATGATCTACAACTTCCAGGAATTTGGAGTCGATTTTCAAAAGAGTCAAAGTCTTTGGCGCTGAAACACCTTGGATATACAATGCAATTGCGTTCCCCTTGCCATTCATTTTCCAGTTGCCGTCGATCTTGCTTTTCTGAGTAGAAATATTGAAGGTCTTATCAGCATTAAATACCATAACATCTTTAAAATCTGGAAAAAGAGTCTGAAGCTTAAGTAGCTTTTCCTCTGTCTCAGCAGCCGTTAATGACTTTTCAGTTCTTCCCTGGATAATAACAACTTTTCTGTCGGCTTCATTGCTTCCAACGCTAACTTCTGAAGGTAATCCCAGTGAATCAAGAATAGACGCATAGTTTTCAGAGGAGGCTTTTGGAATGATGGAGACAATTTTGTTGCGGCTCCAGCTTCCAATCAACAGATCTTCATTGATTTTTTTCGAGGCACTGCAGGAGGTTAAATAAAAAAGCAAAGTAAATATTCCAAATTGGTAAGCCAATGATTTTATGATCCTGGTCAACGCATCGTTTTTTTGTGTCATGATTTCTTCATTCTTTTAATTGTCGCAAAATTATTCTTTTTCTTCCAATTATTTGGCACTGCCTGTAACAATTTGTGAAAAAAAAAGTATAAAAAATTGTGTTTAATAAAAATGAAAGTTTTATATTTGCCTCTGTATAAAGAAGAAAGTGGTTTTATATAAAAAACCAAGCTTGTTAATAATTTAATAATTAAGCATTTAGAACGAATGTTCCAGATGTTATTGTTATGAAGGAAACCTATATATATATATCAATTGTAAAGTTGATCCCCATATTTTGTATTATCAGTTATTATTAACCTAAATTTTAACATCATGAAAAATGTTACCAAATTGTTAACTAAGCTGATGATGCTGTTTGCATTGTCGGTTTTATTGTTTCAACAGACAGGCTGGGCTGAAAACGTCGTGACCATAGGAACGGGCACGAGTACCACTTCAGCTCCATTCCGGACCTTATGGCTTGGATGCCGGTCACAATACATTTATCCTGCAAGTGCAATGACGGGTCTTGTTCCCGGTGCCATTTCCAAGGTAGCCTTTAATGTGGCTTTCGTAGGAAGCCCGGCCATGAGTAACCTGACAATTTCCATGAAGCACATCACCGGCTTCTGGCCTGCCGCAGGTACGATGGATGAGACTGGCTGGACGACCGTACTGGTAGTTCCCTCCTATGCCACTGTTGCCGGGTGGAACACCTTTGTTCTATCATCCCCATTCATGTGGGATGGCACCTCCAATGTGGCGATTCAGGTTTGCTACGGGCAGAATGCCAGTTATGCTTCAAGCAGTACTGTATATTGCAGCCCTGTAACCACCGTGTTGCCGCAAGTTCAGGTTAACATCAATTTTGCTGATGCGCCTGGTTGTCCGCTACCCGGTTACTATTATTCAACGGTAATTCCGAATATCAGACTGACTCAGCCAAATGGTACTTTGTCAGGAACTGTTAAAAACACGTTAGGCAATCCGATAGCCGGAGCCACCGTGACAGGTGGAGGCTCAACTGCCACTACACTGGCCAATGGCACCTTCAGCATGAGTGCAAATTCGGGTACAAATAATTACACTGCTTCTTCTCTTCCAAATTACATGGATAAAACTTTGCCTGCTACATTGGCACCCAATGGAACAGCAACACTTAACTTTACACTAACGCCTTATCCTGCTTTTTTGAATGGCACCATTACCAATGCTGCCAATGGCGCTGCGGTAAAAGGAGCTAAAATCACTGTGAATGGCACTTCAACTTATTCTGTTGAAGGGGGTGCATATGCGTTGGAGATTTTCCCCGGCGGTACCTTCCCTATTAAGGTAACGAAAGCCGGTTTCGGAGATACCACTACCATAAATTACGTATTTACTCCAACTGTAACCACAACGGTTAACCTGGCGCTGAAAGAGACTGCCAATAAACCATCTGCTCCATTTTTAGCTGCCCTCACCGGCACACCTGCCACTTCGGTAGCGTTGAGCTGGGGTATTCCTACGGGAGATTATGAACTCATCTATGATGATGGCGAAGAAGATGCTTCAACTGTATGGACTGTAGAAGGCAATATGAATGCAGTTGCGTTCACGCCATTGAATTATCCGACAACCATCAAAGGAGGAAGTGTACACATTGGTCTGGCCAGCGAATATCCTGCCGGAACACTGATCACAGACCTTGCCCCATTCCAAATTCAGATTTTTGATGGCACTGGCCCCGGAGGTACTCCCGGAGCAGCCGTTGGCGATCCTGTTGAAGTTCAGCCAACTACATTTGGATGGAACGCTTTTTCACTTCCTGCCACAGTGTGTCCTACCGGAAAATTCTTCCTGGCCATGGTCCAGGGTGGTACACCTCCCGAAGCTGCCCGTTTGGGTATTGACAATGAAAACCCACAGCTGCGCAGCTATAGCAGGTTTGTTACCGGTGGCGGTTCATGGTTACCAGCCAATGGCAACTTCATGATCCGTGCCATTGTGAACGGTGTTGGTGGTCCTGTCGACCTCCCGGCTGCCCTCACAGGCTACCAGGTTTATCGCCTGCTCCAGACACAGGAAGCTACACCGGCCCTTTGGACCTCAGTTTCCACACCGACCGGAACCAGCACTGTTGATAACAGCTGGCCTTCATTACCTGATGCAGCATACCGTTGGGCCGTTAAAGCACAGTATACCGGCAACCGCTGGTCTGGCTTTATCTTCTCCAATGTACTTGGAAAGAACTGGACAGCCAATGTTGTTGTAAACGTAGGTTTGACCTGTACTGCTACTCCGATAGCCGGTTCAGTGGTTACCCTGGTCAATACAACTCCTGGCGTTGATTCCGTTTACACCATGGCAACAGGTCTTACCGGATCTGCAGTCTTCCCGAAAGTATGGAAAGGCACCTATCATGTGACGGTGACCCATCTTGGATATGACACCTACAGTGCGAACGTTACGATTATGGCCGATCAGATTTTCAACATTAATCTGATGCAGCAAAAACTCGCTCCTGCAAACATGCAGGTCGACGGGGTATCTCTCTTTGCAACCTGGAGTCCTCCGACACCCATCACCTTTCCTTTCATGGAAGATTTCAGCAGCGGCAGCTTTGCTACAAACGCATGGGTTGTAAATGGCGGCTGGAGAATCGGCACAGCCACTGGTAATCCTGCTCCTTCAGCCGAATTGCCTTGGACTGTTATGGCGGTGAACTATGACAATGTGAATGCGGTGAGCAAGAATATTGTGGGTACTGGTGCACCCGATTTCAAACTGTTCTATGACATTTACCTCAACGATTTTGCAGGTGATGGACTTGAGCAGATGGACCTTGAAATTCAGGCAGCCGGTGGATCCTGGGTGTCATTGAAGCATTATGCCAACACTGGCAGCATTGCCTGGACAACTGAAACCATTGATATCAGTGCCTATGCCAATACCACATTCAAAATTCGTTTCCGTGCCCATGGTGCTGACATGTATAATTTCAATTACTGGAATTTTGATAACGTGAAGGTTGTTTCAACGTTACCGGATCCGGGACCATGTATCCTTGCTTACAATGTATACCTGAATGGCATACTTGATGGCGTAACCACGGACACAACCTATGCGATTCCTTCGGGCCACGTTTCATACGGAACAGCTTATGAGGCTTGCGTAAAGGCAGTTTATGGCAGCGGATATTCAGCTGCATCCTGTGATAACTTTACCGCCAAATTCCTGTGTCCTCCGACCCAGCTTGCCGGAACAGACCTGGAAAGCACTGCTTACCTGACCTGGAAAAAACCGAGTTGCGGTGGTTCAGGCCCTGCCCCCCAATGGATTCGTTGGGATAATGGCGTGAATGATGATGCCATCGGTACCGGTGGTGCATTCTTATTTGATATTGCTGCCCGTTGGGATGTTTCGCAGATCGTTGCCCTCGAAGGCGGATCGGTTACGAAGATTGCCTTCTTCCCGGCCTCCAGTGGTACAGCTACATACAAAGTACGCGTATGGCAAGGTGCCAATGCTGCGAACCTGATCGTTGACCAGGCTGTTCCAAGCCCTGTTATAGGCGCATGGAATGAAATCACCCTGAATACCCCGGCCCTGATCGATGTAACCCAGGAACTCTGGATTGGTGCGAATGTAAACGCTACCGCCGGATACCCGGCTGGTTGCGATGCAGGTC